>OWIY01000021.1_pt1 | contig 40032 bp, 50 predicted proteins | sample 1732841 | NCBI WGS metagenome assembly OWIY01 (sample SAMN05065760, study PRJEB22554) | human gut metagenome | biome: ENVO:2100002; feature: ENVO:00000062; material: ENVO:00002003 | host: Homo sapiens | place: USA | reverse complement strand
TCTCCCGTCCTGTCCCGCCTTATCCCGTCTTTCTCAAATACGTTGTCCCCGTACACAGCTTTTCGATGGCGTCCTTCGGCCCGACCGATTTTCCCTTCGAGGTGGTAAAGCACCCCTCCGGGTTCTGCATCATGACTTGGTAGCAGTCTGTCAGCCGGGAGTCCAGCGCCATCAACGAGGCCCGTGCTTCCAGAAGATGAGCCGTCCTCAGTTGTACCCTTTGCGCGTCAGATGGGAAGATGCTGTTTGCTTTCTCCGAATGGTCTTTGACCTCTCCGGCCAGCTTGGCCACGGGCTCTGCAATCAGCCGGGAATATCGTGCGGACAGCCGGGTCAAAAAGTTCATCGTTTCAACATAGATTTGATTTGCCACGTTGATGAACTCCGCCTTGCTCACGGTGCGTTTTTGTGCAAGTACCGACATACTCTCACCCCTTTCAGCGCCCAGATAAGGGCCAGTATAACACAGCCCCGGCCGGGGGAGAATTCCTCTCTCCCTCGGTCTATCAGTTTTCGCTATAAAATATCGCAGTTCGGCAAAAAATCACGGGAGTGGTGATTTTGAAAATTCGCGTCGGGCGCTTACGCGCCCGATTTTATTTTCTTCCTCTCGGCCTGATCCTTCTCACGCTGGGCCGCCCCCTGACGGGGGCGGGATCAGGTCGGGATAGCTCTGCGGAGGATTAGACGGTAAAGCCGGCGAAAAGCCCCCCGCAGTTGTTTGCATTGTAATCGTTGACACCGCCGCCCGCGCCCGCGCCCACCGCGCTGAAGGTAGTGCTGCTATTGTAAAGCGGGGAGCGCAGCGGAGCCCAAACAGCCGTGCTCCGGCTGTCATGCCGATAAAGCTGCTTATTGTTTCCAGCCTTAAAATACTGGTACTGCTCCTGATAGCCACCCTCGTAGCTGTTGGCATAGGTACGGCTTCCGCCGTAGATCTCTTTCTCCGCAAACCGGAACAGGTAGTCCACCGAGGCCGACACGTTCCCGGCCACGTCGCCGGTGTTCCCCGCTACGTTGTCCGTAAACTTGGTCACGGACTTCATTACTTGCCGGAGGTCCTTGGGTAGCGCTGCCATCAGCGTGTTCGCCACGGGGCTGTTCACGATGTCGTAGCTCTGTGGATCGTAGCCCACCCGGCCGGAGCTTGGCGAACTGCCGTAGCCGCTGGGCTGCTTGTTGGTGCTGCCCAGAATGTCATACCGGGCGTCACAGCCCTTCCAGCCGCCGTAGTTGTAGTTCCCCCAGTGGTTGGTATTGAACCCCTTCCGGCCGTCCGTAAAGCCGTTGTTGTAGTCGCTATCACACAGCGCGACCTGGGTGCCGCTGATCTTGCCGATAGCCCAATGGATGCGGTTGCTGCCCTCCCGGCTGGCATTGTGGTTAAAGCCGACAATGAATGCGTCGACCTGCAGGTTACTGAGCGCCAGGGTCCCCACCGTGCCGTTGAGGTTGATGGGCTTGGTGTCTCCCACACTCCACACATTGGCCGCTTCGTTGGCGTCGCTGGCCGCACGGATCGCCGCCCAGGTGTTGGCGCTCAGAGAGTCGTCGAATACATTCACTGTCACGTTACAGGTCTTGGAGGCGGGGGCCGTGTAGTTCGTCCCGGCAGCCACATGGACGGTGATAACGGCAGTGCCATAGGATTTTCCGGTCACAGTGATGGTATTGCCGGACACGCTCACAGAGGCCACGCCGGTGGCATTGGATTCCGCCGTAACAGTTCCGTCACCTGCCCGGACGGCGGTGATGGTCCCGCTCTTGGTGGTGGAGTTCAACGTCAGGGTCTGTGGGTTGAGGGATAGACTTCCGGCAGCCTTCCCGATAGTCCACTGTACCGTCTGCGGACCCGTACCGCCGCCAGACCACTGATAATTCCCTGTCGGTGTGAATGTAGCATTATAGCTGCCAGCGTTCACGCCGCTACTCTCTCCACCCAGCGTCAGCTTGGCTGGATCATAGTTGCTCCACTGCGGAGTCAGGACGGAGCCGGTGTAGGTCAGGGGCCCGCTTTGAGTGGGCGCTGTCGCAACCGTAGCCCGCCCGATGGACCATGCGGCGTCCTTGGCCGCAGTAGAGCCATCAAACCACTGATAATTCTTGGTCGGAGTAAAGGTAGCGTTATAGCTGCCAGCATCGGTCCCGCTCGTAGTGCCGCCCAGGGTCAGCTTGTCGCTGTCGTAGCCGTTCCAGGTCGGGGTCTTGGAGCCGCCGTCATAGGTCAAGCTACCGCTCTGCGTGGGGATAGCCGCCACCGTGGCTCGTCCAATGGTCCACTGCACCGTCTTGGCGGAGGTGTCTTCCCCGTCCCAGGTGTAGCCATCCTTGGGGGTAAACGTGGCCTCGTAGGTCCCGGCGTCGGTCTCCTGGGTGACCCCGCCCAGGGTCAGGGTGTCCGGGTTGTAGCCGTTCCACGTGGGGCTCTGCGGGGAGCCGGTATAGGTCAGGCTGCCGCTCTGCGTGGGGACCGTGCTGATGGTATGAGTAATGGCGTCGATCCGCTCAATGATGTCCGGATGCGCCTCCGGGTCCTCGTTATGAGCATCGATGGCCGCCGCCAGGTCCTCTTCGCTGACCGTGTCCAGGGAGGGGTTGATTACAAACTGCAGGACGGAGGTGTCCGCCACGATAAGGTGCATGAGCAGGGTCAGCTTGCCGGACACGCCCTCGTCGATTGCCACCTTCTCCGTGTCGGGGGTGTTGCATACGGCGACCATCGTTCCGTCATCGGAGTAAATAGCGGCCTCTCGGACGATGAAGCCGCCCACGTCTGCCGGGACGATAATTTTCACATCGATCATGTTGGCGGTGGTGGTGCTGATGGTGGCACTGGCGATCTCGCCCTCCCACTTTTTGTTCTTCAGCTCCATCTGGTCCACAGTGGGCTGGTAGTCGGCCCCGTCGCCGTCGCCCACGGCGGCGTCCGTGATGGGGAGCTTCGTGCCGTTCAGGATACACGCCGCAATCAGGGCTGCCCCGCTGCTGGTGATTACGGTGCCATAGGTTTTTTCGGGCATTTCTCTTTCCTCCTATTCTGCCGGGTGGATTTCAAGGACTGTGCTGTATTCCAGCGGGCCCGCAATCATCACGCCGCCGGTGCTCTCCAGCTCGTTAACAATGCGGGGCCAGATTTCCATATAGCTGGACTGTTCCGTGAATGCTCCGTGGGAGATGGTTCCGTAAGACTGCAGAAAAGCGGTCATAAGCACCAGCATATTGCAGGGCTTGACCGCCAGCAGCATATCCAGGATTTCGCCCGCCAGGCTGTTTGCGTCGGGGAGCGCGTTGTAGTCGAGCTGGATGTCCACGGTGTAGTCCGACACCGTGAGCTCGTACCCTGTCGGCCCACAGAGGCCCGTCAGCCAGTTTCGGAGCCAGGGCACGGTATAAGGGAGCTCCAGATTCCACATAGCCTTTATGCGGGCCTTGCGGACCTCCAGGGTGTCGGTGTCTTTGGGGTAGATTTTAAGCTCTCGCTCCCACACGGCCACCCCATTCTCGTCGGCGGTCTCCAGAAACTGATTTGCCAGCAGAAGTGCTGCTGCATCCCAGGCCACCGCGATTTCCGGCTCATTGGCTGCATTGATGGTCTGGAACTCCAGAACCTCCCGCAGCACCGGGGGCAAGTAGTCCAAAAGCTTCCTATCCATCGGATACCACCCCCCTGGCGGGAATGCTGTCCGGGTCCAGGGCAAGGTTGCTCTCTTTCCCGTCGATCTTCGTGCCCCCAATGTCGGTTATCATGCTGGAGCACTCGGAGAGGATACGGCTCTCGATCTGGGAGATGCGGACGGTCAAAAAATCAGAGCTCGCCCAGTTGCGGGCCAGCTCTTCAAAATAATCGTCTATGACAGCTTCCACGTAACTCTTTGTCGAATCCCAATTCCACCCGGAGGCGTAGGTCAAGTGCAGCTCGATATTCACGGTCTCCGCCGTGACACCAGCCACCGTGACAACGTGCCCGATTGGGGCAAGCCCCAAACCCTCCCCGGCGTTCTGCACCGGGTCGATGGCGGTCTGGATTTCCTCAATCAGCGTGGGAGATGGGGCCTCGTAGTCCGAGGCCAGGATTACCAGCTTGACGGTTCCGCCCACGGTGAGCTTCTTGTTCTTGGCCGCCGTATAAACCGCCGTCAGCCAGGCGGCCACCGGCTCTTCCAGGGAACTGATGATGCCGGTGTACCAGGTGTCCACGGTCTCCCCAGGGACGAGCGCCGAGGGGGAGACATCTGCATTCCACGCGGCATGGACCTTGACGGCCCCCACGCCGTCCATCGCCAGCACCTTTTCCCGGTAGTCCGCCTGGTTCCCGCCGAAGGCTTGCGACTGAAAGCTATCCAGGACCCGCTGCCGGAATGCCTCGGTTTCCTCTTCGTCGTCTCCGGGGATCAGCAGCTCCACGAGCTCCGCATGGGTGAGCCCCTGCACATACTCCACCGGGATCAGGGGGCCGCTGTAATCGTTGGCGGCCGCCCCGGCGGTCTCGCAGGTGACCTGGTGGCTGAGGCCGGTCCCCGTGTCGTACTCCGTGTCCATGCGGGCGGTCACCACGAAGTTCAGGTCCTCACAGGAGAAGCGGGTCCCCTCCGGCACCTCGATATTGAACTCTGCTCGGAACACAGCAGCGCTGGCGGGATACGGGGCCATGTTGCGGTCCGCCGCCCGGCGGATCAGGTACTCACGGGGAGCCGTTGCGATGTAGGTCGCCTGAAAAACGAAGTCGGCCGCAATATAGAGCTGGGCCAGCTCCGCCATAGAGGGGGCCACACCATTCATCACCATAGAGCCCGTCCGCTTGTCCCCCACGGAGGTCACTCTGGAGAGGGCCCTTGCAAGCAGCGCTTCATAGGTCATGTTTTCAAACATCAGATTGCCACCTCCTTTTCGGCCTCGACTTCACCGAATATGGTATAGGCCACAAACCGGGCCAGCACCCAATTCCGGCCAGTTTCAAACTCCCAGCTGTCCACAGCGGTGATGCGGTCATCCTGGAGCAGCGCTTCGGTGATCCGGCGCTTGATTTCGCTCATGGCGTAGTCCTTTGGCTTGCCGATCAAGTCGGTCAGCTCGGAGCCGTAGCTCCGGGGATAGAGGGGGTAGGCGTAGCGCTCGACATTCAGGATGAGATAGATCGCCTGGCGCACTGCATCCTGCTCGTCTGTCATACCCCGCACCCGGTTGTGCTCGATGTCCAGCTTATAGGTGTCGCTGGGTTGCGTTTCCACGGTGAAGGAGACCAGGTCGAGGTCATCTCCGGTAGTTGGTAAAGTTGCCATCACAGTGCCTCCCATCTGTCCAGGACCACGAACTGCTGGCCGCCGTCACATCGTACCAGGATGACCTTCTCCCCCATTTTGAGCCCCAGGTGCACACGGAAGGATTTCCGCCCCTTGTAGGGGTGCGAATGGTCCACCGGCTGGGCGGTGCCGCCGCCGGTGTAGGTGTCCGTTACCGGATGCCCGTGGCTGATGACTTCGGTTACGTGATCCACGGTCATCTCCACCGTGTAGTCCCGGACGGCGTTGGTGAGGATAAGCTGCTTCTCCCCAAGTATCAGCTTCTGGTCCGTGGTGATCTCCAGCGGGGAAATGCCCGTCACGGTCCCGTGGCATACGCCCATCGGGTTTTCTGCTCGGACGGCTTCAACCGCCGCTTTCTTGACTGCCCGCACCAGGGCATTCAGGTCAAGTGACAAACGTACCACCTCGCATATTCAGGTCCATAAGGTGCTGTTCGTTGCTGAAGCTGTGCTTGACCTGTTCCACCATGAGGTAGTTGGAGAGATTGATGTCCCCAAGGCCCAGCATGACGACCAGGAGGGTCCCCGCTCGAACACGGCAGTCCCCCAGCACGTCCTTCAGCTTGAGTGTTCGGGTTTTGGTGTTATAGAGCCCCAGCAGCGCGTCGGCCATCGCTTTCGCATTGGTCGTGCTGTCCAGCTTTTCATAGTACTGCAGCACGCCCCACTGATTGATGTTGGCGCTGTCCTGGGCGACGAAGATCTCCCGCTGCCCGGTATCCTTGTTCTCATAGCAGAGCTTCACCTTGTCGTAGGTCTGGGAAGCGATGGAGCTCTTGTAGTCGAAATCCCCGGCCGTTTCCTCGTCAATGAGCAGCCCCAGCTTCATGCTGCCGATATTTTTCAGCGTCAGCTTGCCCACGTCATCATAGAGAACATACATTTGGGATGTCGCCTTAAGGGTCTCGTCCAGGGCATTCTGGATGATGTCAAAAAGGGTGTGGTTATCCTCCACCCGGCTCCCAATGACATAGCCGGTGTCCTCCAGGCTGCCCACATTGAGCTGGAAGTCCTCGGCAATCATACGGAGAACCGCCGTCGCCGTCTTGCCGGAATAGACATAGGTGTCCTTGTTCTTCAGGTAGTAGAGCTGGTCGTACACGGTGATTTGAATAATCTCGTCCGTGCTCCCCTTCCGGCTCTTCTCGAACACGAAGCCATAGAAAAGGGGGGTGCCGTCCACGGAAAAACGGCAGGGGTCCCCTTCCTGGAAGCTGAGGCCCGGTGTCTTTACCACTTCGGCGGTGAGCTTGCCGGGCTGGCCTTGGCGCTCCCATTCGATGCTCACGCTTTCCACCACGGGGGGCAGCATAATGACCCCGTTGTGCTGGATCAGCAGTTCGTAGGTCATGGGATGGTAAGCACCTGCCCCGGATAGATTAGGTTAGGGTTACTCACCTTGTCCGTGTTTGCGTTGTAGATTTTGCTGTACTCGGCTCCGCTGCCATAGTATTTGGCCGCGATGGCCCAGAGGGAGTCGCCGGCCTTTACCGTGTAGGTCTTGGCCGTTGGAGCGGTGCTCTCGTCCCGCTCCTTTTCCACGGTCACCGTCGACGTGCTCTCCGCCTGGTCCTGCGGGGTTTCCACGGTCACGGTCTTTGTCCCGTAGTCCCGCCACTGCTTGAGGTTGACGTCGATGGAAACATCCAGGCCGTTCTTCCCTTCCTCGGTGATGGTGTAATCCTCCACGCTCACCTTCATGTTGGTGTCAAAGAGGCTCCGGCCGGAAGGGGAGGCCCGTACCAGGATGAATTGCGTGGTTTCCCGGTTCGCTTTCAGGTTCTCCAAAATCCCCAGGTAGCGGTCCGGGGAATAGGCCCCGGTGAGCATGGGGAGGTCAAAAGGCACCACGAGCTCTGTAAGGCCGGGGGCCCGCAGGAAGTTGACCTCTCCCTCATTGAGCAGGACCAGGGTTTTATTTTTGCCCTTGATCTTCAGCTGCAGCTTCTCCGGGGTGGGCCACTCCACCCCGCCGAGGTAGCAGGAATAACTCATGTGTGCACCCCCTCTGCCGCCGTAACCAGCGCTTCAGTAAAGCCGTCGGTCAGCTCGGAAATCACGCCGTCCAGGTCTGCGTTACCTTCGATTCGGTTCGTCATGCCGGTCATATCGATGCGGACCTCGGCGGTCGTAAAGCGGTTAATGGCGTCCCGTTCCGCAATATCCCGGAGATACTCTAGTTCCTCTGTAGTCGCCGTTAGAGCATCAGCGGCGGCTCCAGTATTGGCCGCTGTCATGGCCGCATTATTGGAGATGTCGTCCAGCGCAAAGGGGGAGTCAGCTCCATAGTTTTCGGCGGCCCCAAGGTCAAAGTTAAACAGGCCGCCCACCGCGTCTTCGATGCCGCGTCCCAGGCTGTTTCCAGCAGCCCATGCATCTCCGTACTCAATCCGCTGAATCTGATAGTCGGAGGCGTTCAACTTCTCCATGACCTCAACTTGATCGCCAACGATTTCCTCTACCTTTGTGGCCACCGTGTTACGGAAGCCAGCCACCGCACTAGACATATCGGTGCCCAGCACAGTATCAATCAGCGATGCAGCGCTTTGGACGATTCCTAAAATGAAGTCAAACATTCCGGCGAATAGGTTGATGATGGCTCCCACGGGGTCATTGAACACATTAGCAAAGAAGTTCGCAAAGGTGGCAATCAGGTTATAGAGCTCCACTCCAATTCCGATGACGAAGTTCACCACGCCCAGAATCAGATTGATAATAAACGCTCCCGCCACAGCGAAAGCGCCCATGACAATTCCTGTTGCGGACAGGGACGTCCCGGCAAAGTGGTTGATGGCCGCCACGGCCGCGTAGAAGGCCGCCACAAGGGCGATGACGAGGACCACTATCCAGGTAATAGGGCACGCCAGCAGGGCCGCATTGAGCCCGTATTGGGCCGCCGTGGCGGCAAAGGTGGCCCCGGTACTCATAGCCAGAGCTGCGGCCTTTACGCCCTCCGCAAGCGCCGTGGCCGCGTTGATACCGTTTGTGATAAGTGCCACGGTATTGTAAGCGACGAAAGCCGCCACCAGCCCCCACACAATGGGCTCCAGCCAGCTCCAGTTATCTACCACTAGAGAGCCGCCGCTTATCAGTAAGTCAAGAACCACACCCGCCACAGCGGCTATGGTGGCCAGCCCGTTCACAATACCGTCGGTCACCGTCTCAAACCGCTCACTGTTCGCAACCTGATTTAGCTTGGAAAGGACGGGGTCAAAGGCCGCTATGGCCTTATTCTGCATCTGTGTCCACACCTGCCCCCAGGTCATGGGCATTTGCTGGAAGCGGGCCTCTACTTCATCAGCGGAGTTGAAAACCGCTGCCTTGATAACGTCTGCGGTCAGGAGGCCCTCCGAGGACCAGTCCTTCATTGCCCCCGTTGCTCCCTGCACATTTCTCATATAGTCCTCAATGGCTCCGGCAAGCATGGGCGCATTCTCGATGATAGAGCGGTACTCATCGCCCTGGAGGCGTCCCGAGCCCATAGCCTGAGTTAGCTGGTACATAGCCGCTGCCTGTTCTGTAGCAGACGATCCGCCGATGACGAAGTTCTTATTCAGCAGTTCCGTAAATCGAATCAGTTCGTCGTTGCTATTAAACGCATCTCCGGCCTGAAGCCCTAGCTTGCTAATCGTCTGCATCGTGCCCAAGTAGGATGCCCTGGACCTCTGCGCTGAGGCCATGATTTTCTGCTCCAGCGCGTCTACGGAGCCGCCGTCGTCGACAATAAGCGACAGGCGGGCCGAACTACTGGCAAGTTGGTCGGATAATCCGAGGACCGCTTTCGCTCCCGCTCCGGCAGCCAGCGTCGTCACAATGCCTTTGACCTTGCCCAACAGTCCGTCCGCAGCACTTACCCCATTTCGAAGCCCCTTGTTAAGAACTTCTTCCTGCTGCGCTGCCCGACGGTAGGCTTCTGCCATGTTGTCGACATCCCGGTTCGCCTCCGCCAGCGCCGCTCTGGCCGCCTGGATTTGGGTCACGTTTACCGCTCGCCCAGAGGCCCGCTGGACTTGCTCAAATGCATTGAGGGTCGTACTCAGTCCGTTTGTGATTCTTTTCAGCACTCCGCTGATACCGTCATTTAGGACCATTTGCGATCTGATCGTTGCCACGAACTCACCTCCCATTTGGGCATAGAAAGAGCCACCCTCCCGCCATGGGAGAGTGGCTCTGCTTAAAGCTCGATTTTAGTGTGCTGGTGTGGTCGCTTTTGAAAGAGCTCGGCCAGCTCTCGGCACTTCGGCGTGTGCGTAGCGAAAAAGGAAAGTACCGCCGGAGTCCCGTCCTTTCCGATGTAGTGAATTATCAGATAGGATTCCGTCTGCTGCGTCTGTTTCTCCTTGACCCGGCCGCCCACGGCTGCTCCGATAGGCCCCGCAACTGCGGCTCCAAGGAGTGCGCCGCCCGCGCTGCTGACAAACTGGGTCTGCCGGTCCACGTTTGTCTGGATGCTTACGCTCTGAATCCTGTCCATACTGAGGTCGTACTCTACGCCCCCAGCGTCAATCTCGATGCGGTCGTCAAAATAGTACACTTGCGCGAGTGTCCGCTCTGGGACCGGAAGCCCGGACGCGCTGGGGACGGATACAAACACCCTGACCCCCGGCCGCTCGGCCTTGGCCCTGATTTCTGGATTCAGCTTTGGCTTAAATAACCCCATATCCGTGCACCATCCTTCATGCTTATAGCCCCATCATAGCCATCAAACGGTGCAGTGTCAAGTCCGCCGCGTTTATCGGCGCTTGCCTCGCTTCATTTTGCTTTTCAACTCGGCTTCCTTTTTCCTCTCCGCCTCGCAACGGACATTGATGGATGCTATCACGAAGGCCCGCTCACGGCTTGGCAGATTCAAAAACTTGGACGGCGGCCACCCAAATCGCTGTAAGCAAAAATGTGCGAAGTTGGCCTCCGGGTCGCCGTCCATTATCAGTTTTTTGCGTCGTTAACCAACTCGTCCTCGGTTTTGAAACCATTGTGCTGGAACACCTCAGTCACATAGTCGTCAAACTCACCGCCGATCAGCAGCTTGCCAATCAGCTCCTCCGGCTTGGCAACCCCCCAGCTGTTCTGCAGCTCGGCATTGTTGAGGTCCGGGAATACCGTGCAACGGGCGGCCACACGAGCCTGGAAGGCATAGGTATCGAGTTGCTGGGTGTACTGTCCCTTTTTGCCCGCCACAGGCACCTGGCGAATACAGGCACCCCGGATGCGGGCGTATTCGTCGGCGGAGATACAGCAGATCTCCCACTCCACGGGCTTGCCGTCCTCCCCCTTGATTCGGTGGGAGGCGACGTATTTGTGATTCTTTACTTGCTCCACATTGGGCTGCATAAACGCGGACAGATTGCTCATAGGTCAAATCTCCCTTCTTACATATAGGACGGGTTGGTGTACTGCTCCGGGCGGGTGAAGCTGTCGCAGTAGCCCTCGATGGTCTGCTCCACGAAGTCTCCCTCTGCGTTGAACATGGAGAGCAGCACGTCGCCGTCCAGAATGCAGTCGTTGTAAATCTTGGTGCTCCGGCCCACGGAAGTGGCCGGATCGTCGTTGGAGGTCTGCACCGTGAAGGTGGGCATTACGCCGGTCTTGAGGAACTGCTCCACCACCGTGTCGAAAATCTCCGTGCACTTGTAGATGGTCATGGAAAAGGCCAGCGCCATCGTCTGGGCCTTGTGGCCCACCACCGGGTTGCCCAGCTTGTAGACCTCCTTGGTGTTCACGGTGGCCTTACCCTCGAACTCCTTCGCCATCAGCATGGAGTAGCGGGTCCCGTCGATGGTGACGAAGCACTCCGCGAAGTTGGCGCTGACAGCGTCCTGGGTATTCATACTCTGGTTCATTTAGCGCGCCCCCTTTACTGGATGATAACGCTCATATAGAGCTGGGCCATCGCGTTCACCACGTTCAGGCCGTTGACGACGCAGAGCACCGCCTTCTTGGTGTCGCCCTGCTCACAGGTCACGATCTCCGGGTCGAAATTCTCCACCGCCCGGATGTCGTTCAGGCTCTGGATGAGCTTGGTGATGTCACCCCACAGGGAGGCTCTTCCGCTGGCGTCATTGGGAACAGTGCCCAGGTACTTGGTAGCGAACAGCACGGCGGTGTCGTTGGCGATCTGGTCGCAGACACGAATGGTCTGATTGCTCTGGAAGATCTCGCCCTTGGTATCGGAAAGGGTGAGCAGGGTGTTGATGTCCTCCAGCACCCGCACGTCACCGTTCACGTTGTGGAACATGAACTTGCCCGCCTTCAGAGCGGCCTCCAGCTCTGCCTGGGTGTAGTTGGTGTCCAGCGTCAGTTCACCATCATACTTGAAGTTGGTGAGCGACTTGTTCACCGCGCAGCCGGCCTCTGCCCCGGCCACCCAATAAACCAGAAGGTGCTCCGGCACACTGGAGATGCTGGAGTGAGTTGCCTTGTTCCAGACGCCGATGATGCCCTCATAGTCGGCTGTGGTGGGCTGCCAGGCTACCAGTTGGAACTTACTGCCCACCTCGTCCCGCAGTCGGCTGGTAAACTGCTGGTACAACTTGACTGTGGTGGGATCGGCCGTGGGGCAGCAGAGGACGTTATAAGAATAGGGCTCGATTTTGTCGAGGAATGCCTGGTGGCTTTCGCCGTTAATGGTGGAAACATTCTCACCGCCCTCCAGCGGCTTTCCTGCAGTGGCTTCCAGCGTAGGGGTCTTGAAGGTCACCCAATCGTTAGCAATCAGATCCGCAGACTTTGCTACGGTTTGCGTGTCCACCACAGTGCCGTCCACCAGAGTACTTACATCCCACAGGGTGCTCTCGTCCACGTTGGCAGCCACCGTGATGGTGATGTCATTGCCACGGGTCCCACCGTATTTTGCTGTCGCCAGGTCATTGGTAGCCTTTACGGCTCCCTTGCCCAGTCGGTAGCAGTACACAGTGGTCGCGTGAGTGAAAATTTCGCGCAGGGGCAACAGCGCCGGATCTGTGTAGCCATAACCGAAAATGGTCTTGCTGTTTTTCTGCATATCCCCGGAAGTCACGGGAAAAACCTGTTCCTCCGGGCCCCAGTTCAGCTCAAAAGGCGCCGCTGCATATCCGCGGTCAGAAAGCGTAGCGGAAGCCCTGGGCACACTGGAAAAGTTGACGTAGTAGCCCGGCAGGACCTTATTCTGTGTCTGCCAAGTGCCGCCACCTAATGCCATCTTACTTCACCGTTCCTTTCATAAAACCGTCAATGAGACTGTCCGTCTCGTCCAACGTATAGGTCTTGCCAGGCTCAAGCAGGGCCCGGATAAGGTCCCGCCGGTTGGCGTATCTCTTGGAGGCCGCCAGCTGGTCCACGGTATAGGTGGCAGCAGCGGCGGCCGCTTCGGTTTTCGTTGTCTTGGCCTGTGCCATTTTTACCCCTCCATTTCAAGGTTCAAGGTTTCCATGAGGTCCTGCTCACTGGGGGTATAAACGTGGTGGTCGTATTCCACGAGGACGTGCAGCACACCCTCTTCAACGGACCATTCACAGCTGGTACAGTGCACGAGGTCCCCCGCCGGGGTGGTGATGTCCTCCAGGGCATGGACCAGCGTTTCCGCCACCTCGCAGCACTCCGCCATTCCCTCTTTCGGGTAGTAGATCACATCCAGGGTCGGGGTGCGGAGAAAGCGCGTCCCTACCTGGCGGGTATTCCCGGCGGACGGCATAATCACGTTCAGGTCCCCAGGGTTCAGCCCTTGCTTTACGTTCCCCCCGTGCACTTGTACGGAAGGAAAGGCGGCGTGGAGCGCAAGGCTCACGCCGTCATAGATACTGCTAAAACTGATTTCAGACATTGAAAGCCTCCCGTAGCAGCCCCTCCAGCTTTTTCTCAATCACAGCGGGGGCCACCCGCTCAAGGTCCTTTTCAGACAGGGTTAGGAAATACTGCCCAGCCACCCAGCCGCCGCCCCCACGTGTACGGTGCCCAAACTCCACATAGCTGGCATAGTGGACGGGGTTGATGACCTCAATGTAAAAGGTCCGTCCCCGCTTGAACACCGGCAGCGAGTTTGCGTAAGCCTTCGGGTCAACCTTTGCCCCGCCGGTAGCGGCCTCCGCATCTGTTTTGGCCGTCCAGCCCCGGCGCAGGGTCCCGCCTTTCTTTCCGCTGCCCTTCGGGTATTTCCCCACCGGCGTCCGTGGGATCACTAAAGCCAGCAGCCGGGCCGCCAGCTCCTTCGACACATCCCGACAGAACTTGTCCATGTCCACGCGCTCCAGCTTCGCCAGGTTGTCGCGCAGCTTTTGGAGTTGCCGGTAGTCCACGCTCCCCCACCGCATTACGCCCACTCCCTGAAGAGCTCCAGGGGGACCTCCTTGTGGTAGGTGAACACAGCCGCTTTTCCACTCTGCTCATAATCACAGGTGACGCCGTTCTGGGTCACGGTGATTTTTGACCCCTCCGGGATCTCCACGGAGGGGTCAATATAGAGCACTACGGTCTGCGCCACCAGCGCCGCTTCCTCAGTGGGCTCGGTGGTGGTAACGGTCTTGTGTGAGAGCCGACAAGCGGCGTCTTTCACCGTGACCTGTTCCACCGGCTCCGTGCGGCCGGTGGCTTCATTGAGCCTCCCGACGCGCACCGTTACCATGGCATGGCCGCTCCAAAGGCTCTGAACGGCCTTTTTATAGGCCGGGTTATTGATTACCATCGCAACCTCCTGAACGCCGCCAGAACGCTGTCCGGCGGATGCATAAGGTGGTCCAGCAGCGCGTCGAATCGGCTCTCCGCGCTGCTGGACCCATCGCTGGCCCCGGCGAAGGTCACGGAGATGTCGCCCTCCGTGATGCTCTTGGCGGGGGCATCGAAGTCGAAGCCCTCCAACCCGCCAGCAGCCTTTTTGTTGAAAAGGAATTGCCCGGCAACCATGTCCACCAGCGTGTAAAAGAGGCCCTTCGGAAGCTCCCGGTGGTTAGTGTTCGTCAGGATGTCCACTTCACACTTATGGATCAGGTATTCAAGGCCGGCTTTATCGGCATCCGTGACGGTATAGCCCAGCATGGAGAGCCGGGCCACCACGGCCTCATACACGCCCTCCATGAGCTTTAGCCTCTGGAGAGGATACGGGCGATGGGAATGGCCTTGTCAGCCACGTAAGACCGCTCTCCTTCGCTTTCCTCACCGGAGTGGACCAGACACCAGTTCTCACCCTTGGCCAGTTCCTCATCCGTGGGGGAGAGGGACTTCTGGCTCTTCTTCTCATAGGAGATGCCGAAAGGCGCGAATACCTTGCGCTGGCGGGTGTAAAGGGTGTCCTGGCCGCCCTTGGTCTTGGGGTCGCGGGCCATTTCGTAGGGAACACGGGCTCCGATGTCCTCGTAGCTGATGCAGCCGTCGCCCAGCACATAGGTCACATACTGCGTCCCGGCAACCACATAGCTGTCGGTATCCGGTGTGCCGGTGCCGAAGTAGGGAGTAACAGCGGACTTGTTGATCTGACCAGTAGTGGCACTGGAATCCTTGACCTGCAGGGCACCGGGAGTATCCGAATCGGCGGGGAAGTAGCCATCGGTGGCAGGCATACCGTCGTCAACCACCACCAGCTTGCCATTCCAGGTATAGAGGGCAAGGTCGCGGGTGATCCCGTCCTTGTCGGTGAACTTCAATGCGGTCAGCAGGTTGAGGTTCTCCAGGTTGGTAGACACAGCGGAGTGCATGAACACCAGGCTGAACTTCTTCTTGCGGTCGCCACAAGCCTGGGCGGTAGCGGAGTTCATGGTGGTGGCCTCCAGGTTGCCGTCCACAGTGTAGGTGTGCTTGGTTACGAACTCCCCGCTCTTGCCCTCGGTCATGGAGAACACGCCCTTGAGGACTGCCAGGATGGTGTCCTGGTCCACATCCTCCCAATAGGCGGCCACCTGCTGGGCCACGTTGTCCATCCAGCCTACGCCGCCGGTAATGTCGGTGGAGAAGTCCAGCTCAGTCCACGCCTTGGCCCGGCCAATGACGACTACGCCCTGCTCGAAGGTCTTGGTGGAAGTGGCGGTGATGTCGGTTTTACCGTCGTAGTTCACGGCGTCACCGTCCAGCAGACCACGCATGGCGATCCGGGCATAGGCAGTGCCGTTCTGCGCAGAGAACACGGTGCGAATGTCCGAGTTGCCCGTCAGGGCGCGGGACTTGCGGATCTCGTTCAGCCGGGTGCGGGGAACGCGGTCCACTGTGTACTTAAACGCCTGGGGGTTAAAGCTCTTCGCGTCAAACTTATCGTTTGCCATAGTTCAGTCATCCTTTCTCAGTATCGGTGTCGGTTTTCTTCTTTCGGCTGGATTTGGCCTTTGCGGGCGCGCCTACGCCCCCTTCACCCTCCTGGGTATCTGTCCCCGCCCCGGACAGTTCAGGGGCGTCAGCGCCCGCCGTAGGCACGTCATTGGCGGTAGACTCGCCCATCCGGGCGAGCACCTCACGTGTCACCGCCTCCGCCAATTCATCCACGGAGGGGATATGCTCCGCCATATACTGCACCACGCCCTCCTGGGTACGGGGCAGTGCGGAAGCCGGTTTTCCGGTCAGCTTGGAGGCCAGATTCCGTAATGCGTCCTCAAAGGACACAGCACGCGCCGGAGTCGTCATGTTTCTCATAAGGTCACCTCTCAGTCCAGTTTCGCATCGGGGTTCTGAGCCAGGTATTCTGCCAGCTCGTCATAGGACATCTCCGAGGGCTTCTTCTCCCCGCCGGGCTTCCGGCCGTCTCCGCCCTCGCCGGGCTTCCAGCCCTCGTATTTCCCGCCGCCTTTACCGGCAGAGGTAAAGAGGAAGTCCGTCGCAGCGTCCTTCTTCAGCGCGTCCACCTTGGCGGCCAGGGTAACAGTCTCGTCCCCCACCTTGGCAGAAACCTTGCCGTCCACGATCTTGGCGTCCTTCAGGAAGTCGGCCAGGACGGCACGGACAGCGACATTGTTCCGGGCACCGGCGGCGGTGAGCTCCGCGTCCACGGCCGCAGTCAGCCGGATACTTGCCAGCTCCTTCTCGTAGTTGGCCTTGTCGGCCTTGTTCTGCTGGGTAAGGGTGTCGATCTGCTTCTGCAGCTCGGCGTTGTCCCCGGCAGCCTTCCGCAGCTCTTCCAGCTGCGTATCGCGGGTCTTGACCGTCGTGTTGAGCTGCGTGACCTGGGCCTCGGCCTCCTTAAGCTTCGAGACCTTGTCATTGAAGTCGGTCCGGGCCACGAACCGCTCCCCCAGGGCGGCGCACACCTTGGCGTCCTGCTCCTCGGTGTAGCTGTCTCCCAGGATGTCCTTCAACCACTGCAATTTCATATCTGGCTCCTTTCCGCCGCCGTCCTTGTTCACCGGGCCAGTCCCCGTATAGCGGCCACCCTGCTGTATCCGCCGGGCCAGCGGTATTTTTGTATGAAAAAAGCACCGGGCTGTTCAGCTCGGCGCTTTCATCAACGATTCAGTTTTCCGTGGTGCTATGCGGGCACCACAACGACGTCCTCCGTTGCCTTCACAACAGCATACTCTACTTCCTGGTCGGGATCTCCCTCCAGGGCGCACAGAAACACGAACTGCGCCCCTTCAGCGGAAAGGCAGCGCTTGACCGTCAACCCGTAGGTCTGGCCAGTTTCTTCATCGGTTTCCCGGTATTCCTGCAGGATTTCTCTTGCCCGTTCCTCGGTCATGGCTTTTTCACCTCCACAGTCGCGGAAATAATGCCCTGGTCTGTCGTGATTTGCTTGTCATCCATACGGAAAAATCCGAAATGGCCTTTAGAGCCCCTGGCAAAATAGCCGGAGGCATCCATGTTGCCGTTCTGCGGGTCCAGGTAGCGAACCACCCCACCAGACTTCTCTGCAATAAATACATGGGCGGTCGGCGGCCGGCCTTTCCACTTGATGTAGATGCCGTAACGGGCCCCGTCTGGGGCCGCCGCCAGCTCCCGCTTCACAGCGGCCTCCGTCAAATTGAAAGTGTAGCTGGTGGGCTGCCCGGCGGCATCCACGAAGCACTCCGAGCCCCAGAAGATCTGATTGCCAGACCGGGATTTCGGTTTTGCTATGACATTGTAACCCCTCCGTCGGAGCTCGAAGGTCTGCACACACCTTTGGCAGTTCACCCGGTAGCCCTGGGCGGAAGAGAAATTCGGGTTTGCCCCGGTGATGGCAGTATCCAGGCCAATAGGAGTCCCTTTTTTCGCTCCAACCGCCTGTTCTACCGAGTCCATTATACCAGGTCCGCTCTGCGCTGCAACCCCCGATTTTATATGGCCATTCTTCCATTCATCGAAGGTGGTTCCGGCCGGGACCTTGCCGGTGGTGCCGTCCTCGTTCCGCACCCAGCGTTCACCGATGCCCGCCGTATCCTCGTAGTATGGGGCCGTGCAGCACCGGCACCAGGGATGAAACGGCGGAGCCGTGACCCCCACTTGGTACTCCGACATTTTGAACACTTTTCCGTCCAGCGCCCCGCACAGCTCACAGGTATCATGGTCGAAAGACGCCACGAGCACATACCGCTCCACCCCCAGGGAGGTGAAGCAGTCTTTCTGCGCTGCGCTGGAGAAATAGGCACTCTCGGTCATCACCAGACGGCCCGCCTTGGAGCGGGAGACTTCAAACTGCTTGGAGATCGCCGAAATCGCCCGGTCCGCGCTTTCACCCCGGACAATCATCTGGGTGAGTTGCGTGTTCACGCTATTTACCAGGCTCTGCTTGTTGGTCCAGCAGCGGTCCCGAAATGTCTGGCCGTCGGTAGTCCAGGGCCGGGATAGGACCTTCTGGATCGCGCTCTCGTTGATGGCCTGCATGGTCCACCCCACACCAAGCCCCCGCTGTATCTCGTAGGCCGTGTGGTAGAAGCTGCCGGTGTAGGTCTGCCGGGCGGCCGCATCCAGTGCGTCGAGCTGGTTGGAGTATAGGAGCTCGGCTTGCTGCTGGAGCTGGATCTTCAAAGCGTCCAGGCGGGAGATGTGCACCCTGGCGCTGGCGTTCTCCAGCTCTTTCATCCAGGCCCCGGTGAGCGCATTTTCCTCGCCGTGCTTGATGTACTCTTCCACGGTCCACCGGAACTCCGCCAGCTCATCACGGGTCAGGAGCTTCCGGGCTTCCGCCAGGTTGATGTCGTTGTTGCTGGCCAGCCGGGCATACCACACGGAGAGCTGCCGCTCGATCTCGGCTTCCGCCGCTCGAAACTGTTCATCCAGGTTTTCGACGTAGGCATAGGACTGGTCGAGCAGCGCGTCCTCCATGTTCTTCATGCGCCGGGCCCAATAGTCCCCGTTTCGCTGAAGATTACTCGTTGCCATCGTCACCACCGCCGTCCGCATTCACCGGGCCGCCGGAGGCCCCGGAGCCCTGCCGGTTGGCAAGGAAAGCGGCCTGGTACGGATCTGCCATAGCCTCTTCCTTTTCCTTCTTGATGCGCTGGAGCTCTTGCTCCGGGTCGGTGACCCAAGGGTGCATCTTCACGATGGTCTCATCGGAGAGGATACCCACAGAAGCCTTGCAGTTGTTGATGGCCTCGGTCTCGTTGATGAGCACGTCCCGGTCAAAAATGACCTTGACCTCCGTGCCCTCGAAGTCCCCTTTCCCGGTATTGGCGAGGTGTCGGTTCACGAACCACAGGAGCTCCTCCATAGCGGCCTGGAACTCGGTCTCTATGCCGTTGGCGTCCAGGTCGATGTCGGAATACATCGACTGAATATTCATTTGGTTAGGGTTCCCGCTCATGCGGTCATCCTTGGCGTCGTAGCCCCTGGCGTTCTCGATGATGGCATCCTTCAGAATGGAGAGCAGCGTCTTGTAGTTCTCGGAGTTGACCTCGATCTGCAGGGTGTCCACGCCGCCCTCGGAGCCCTCGAAGGACCGGACCTTGATGATACCATAGGTGGCGAGATTGGCCCGGACGCGGCCCAGGTCCTCCCCGTCGTAGTTCTTGATGACGAGGATGGTGCTATGCACGTCCTCTTCCATCTGGTTGGCGAAGTTGGAAACGATGCTGTTGTAGGCGTCTTGCAGACACTTCACCTTGGACAGCAGCGGGATCTCATGCTGGGAGGATTTGAAGCACACCAGGGGGATGCGCTCCCAGTTATAGCCCTTTTCCTCTCCGGTCTCCGGGTCGGGCGCGATGATGTAGGGCCCGGACCGGGCCTCCGGGTCTGGCTCCAGGGTGCCGTCATCCCGAAGAATGAAGCAGTCCACCCCGCCACCGTGCATGACCTCCACCTTTACGATGTCCTTCGCCACTTCCGTTTCGTCGTACTCCAGGACAGCATAGACATGGACCGCCGCGTCCAGGACCGTGTGGTCGGCATCCGCCCAGAAAGGCAGGACCTCGTCAGCCGGGAAGCGCTTAAAGGCCAGCTCCCCGCCCTCGTAGTACGGAAACAGCCAGCACTTCCCGCCGATCCATGCGCCCTCCCCCACGTTCCGCATTACCCGGCGGAACTTGGGCCCCAGCACGGAGCTCAGGGCTTTCGCATACCCTTTGTCCTCCGTGTCAAATGAGAATGGCCGCCCAAAAGAATAGTTCGTCTTTTGGTCGACCATCTTGGCGTAGATGTTATTGACAAGTCGGTTGTTGGGGAGGTGGTCCAGGACCTTGATGTGCCCATCATCGTCCAGTGCGACCCGGCGGCGGTGAAGCACGTCCTGGGCTCCGTCGTAGTACGCCTCCGCCGCCAGCTGCCGCTTCCGCGCCGGGGAGTGCAGCCAGGCCCTGATTTCCAGCTCCAAGAAGCGCTTGTCGGTCATGCCCTGCTGAAAATTCGTTGCTGTGCGGGCCAGGCAGTCGCCCCGCAGATTAAGCACCACCACGGCGCACCACCTCCTTCTCCCGCATTCCGCAGGTCGTATTAAATCCAATGACCGGGGTCTTACTCTTTTCCAAAGTAAACGTTTGCCCCGGAAGCTCCACTTCAATCCGCAGGGTGCGGTATGGCAGACGCTCCGCCCACTGTTCAATTTTCCCTAACACATATCGCTGCTCAAACATAATGCGCCTCCCGCTCCACGGGACCGATGCTGAAAATATCTGGCCCGAATACCTTGTGGACGAAGTAGCGCACATCGTCCATAGCGTGGTCGTTTTCTTTGATGGGCCGGTCAACACCCGCTTTTTCGTCCCAGCGGTAGAGCTGGAACTCCCGGATACAGTCCCGGCAGCCCTCGCAGAAGAAAATCTCCCCCGTTTTAAGCCTGGTGGCGACGTTGCGAATACCATCCAGAACAGAGTTAGAGGCTTTCTCCACGTAGAACCGGCCGTGCCGCCGGATGGCCTCTATGAAGCTGGCGGCCGACGGGTCCACGATGACCGCCCGGATCGACAGGTCCCCGGCCAGCTTCTCCAGCTCGGCGTAATATTCCTCGTCCGTCAGCTGCCGACCCACCTTCCGGCTGTCGTAGTAGTACTCCCGAATGCGATACCATTTCCCTTGAGCCTTGCCCCAAAGCCCCATGCTGGTGGGGTTGGCGGTGCCATAGTCCACGGAGATATAATACCGCTCGTATGGCCGGGGCTTATCCGGCACCACATGAAAATCCCGGTTGAACATGGTGTAGATCAGCCCCTCGGCCACCACCCACAGCCCCAGGATATAGCGGTCGTAGAATACCCCGGAAAACTGCCGCTCGTAGCGGTCCCGGACCTCCGGGGCCAGCGCCGGGTTATCGTCCATAGTGAAGTGAAGGTGAAGCGCGTTCATCTTCTTCTGGTTGTCGCCCTCGATCCAGTTTTTATAAAACCAGTGTTCGGGGCCTTCCGGGTTGCAGTTGAACCATATCTTGCTCCCCTTGATGGAGCACCGGGCAAGGGCCTGTTCCACGAAGGACCGGGGCATGAGCACCACCTCGTCCAGCAGGGCCCCGGCCAGGGTAATGCCCTGGATCAGCATATAGGAGCTCTCGTCCCGGCCGCCGAACAGGAAGTAGGTGTTCTCCCGCCCCAGGCCGTCTGAAATAATCAGCTTGTTTTCTGACCGGCGCTCCACGATAGTCAGCTCCGGCGGCACCCAATCCCGGAGGTTCAGGACCACGTTGCGCCGCAGGCTCTCGATGGTCTTGCCGCACAGCGCGAACCGCTCCCCGTTGAAAGTCGCCATGCTCCAGAGGATAAACCCGACGGTCATGCACACCGTTTTGCCGGACCTGATGGAGCCATCACACAGAAGGACGTCCCGACCACGGAAGCGGGGCTGCTGCCACCAAAGCATAGCCAGTTTCTGGCGTTTACTCAACTTCTGGTAGATCATGAACGTCAACCTCTTCCGTCTGCATGATGGCCTCCAGCAGATTATTCTTGACCCCAGAGGCGGCGGCCCCGGTGAGCTGCTCCCGCTTGAAATCCAATTCTTCGCGGCGCAGTTTCAAGTCGGCCTTCCGAATATCCAAGACAGGGCTCTCCCCGGCAGTATCCCGGATGAACTCCGCCGCCCTGACGTCGCCTTTCATAGCTTCCAGCATGATACCGGCAAGAAGCGCATCCTGGTAGGTGGCGTCCTTCAGCTCGTAGCCGAAGGCGTCCAGCAGGGTCTTAACGGTCCCCATGAATGGAGTCCGCACGTTTGCCGGGATCTGCGTATTCAGCAGCATGGCCGCCGCCTGGCGCATGGCCCGCTTCCGCCGCCGGGAAGCCCCGGAGGCGGTGCCGCCCTTCTTGCCGTTCTCCGCTGCGTCCTCGCCGCTCTTGAACTGTGTGGCTTTGCCTCTCTTCAAGTTTTCCGCATTGGCCATACCACCACCTTCCTCCCAAAAGCGGGCCGCTCTGTCTATCGTCTATGATAAGTCTCCGGGTCCGCGATGTTGTAGGTGCACCAGGCACAGTCCCGGATGCAGTCCACGCATTCCGGGGGAATTGTGTCCGAATCGGACACCGGGGCGCTGTCGCCCAGGGCCAGCAGCTCCTTCCGCTCCAGCCGGGGCCTATCCCATGACGGCTCCCAGGTGGCGCAGCGCTCGTCCTGCTCGATCCCCTGGGCGGTCCCGTTCTCCAGGTCCCGCACGGTTTCCACCAGCAGCCGGACCCCCACCGGAAAGATCGCCGCCCACAGGTCGTGATAGCTCCACCCCGGCTGAATCCACACCAACTCTTGGCGCAGGATGTCGCCGCCGTCGGTCTTATCAGTCAGCCGGTACACGGTCCCGCCGGAGACATAGTCCCCCATGTGGACCGCCCAGCGGACGGCGTCTTTCCCCCGGTGCCGGGGCAGCAGAGACGGGTGAAACCCGATCCCGCCATATCGGGCCCTGGACAGGCACTGCCCGGAAATCAGCCAGTGCGAGTGTGCGGCCACGATCAGCTCCGTCCCATCCGGGATGAAGCTGGACACCAGGCTCTTGCAGTCTGTCACCAGCGGGAGGCCCTGAACGGCTGCGAAGCCATGCAGCTTATCCTTCCGCTTCTGCGGCGGAGCCGGGGCCACGCCGACGATCTCATGCCCGGCCGCCAGCAGCGCCCGGCACACTTCTTTCCCAAAGGTCCTCTGACCGCAAAGAAAAATCTTCATCACTCCGCCTCCCCCACATACTTGAAGCCCTGCACCGCCCGGAAATGGCCCCCGTAGCCGGAGCCAATGCCTTTCTTCCCGTGCTTTGCTCTGGAGTTCAGGATGGTCGCCGCCGACTTCGCCTTGTTCCCGCCGTAAAGCACAGCAGAGCACTGTGTCCACTTCGGGCTCCGGCGAAGAGCGGCGCACATCTGGGGGTGACTTGTGTGGAAATAAAGCGGGTACTTATGCCCGCCACGGCCGCAGCCCTGCTTGTGGTACTCGGCCACCCAATTCAGAAACCGCATACCGACACCCGCCCCCTGCCATTCCGGCATGGTGACCAGGCGGGTGCCTCGGTAGCCCCGCACCTCAAACCTGGGAGCCACCGCCATGTGGCAAGCCAGCTCCCCGTCCACGGTCCCGATGAAATACTCCCCAGCCACGGGCATGGGGAGGTCTAAATAATAATGCGGTTTAAAATACTTCCAGTAACTTTGGTCGACCTTCCATATCGTGAGCTCAATGGTTGGCCTCTGTCGGGGAACCCCACGTTCAAAGGTCCTCGTCTTTGTGTCGATGACCCAATCCGGCTGAATCCAGTCCAGAATGTCATAGTGTGGGGTGAGCAACACCACCTTCCCTCCGGGGTTTCCCCGCCGCCATGCCTTTTGAAACGCCTGGGAGCCGATCCGGGCTATCTGCCGGTCCACCACGGAGGTGAACTCGTCGATGACGATCTCCTGAGGCTTCTCGCAGATGATCCGGGCCAGGCCCACACGGAACTGCTCACCGTTGGACAGCACCCGGAAAGGGCGCAGCCAGGAGGGAACCGAGCCCAAACCGACATTTGCCAGGGCCCCGGTCACTTCGTTGAAGTCCCCGTCCGGGGCGATGCAGTCAATCACCGGCTTGTCCGGGGCCCAGCCCTGGGTGTAGTCGTAGATTTTATCCTCCCCGAAGATGGTGCGCCCGATGGAGGTCTTGCCGGAGCCGGACGGCCCCACCACGACACCAATGCCCCATTCCCCGGAAAGGTCTGCGTCGATCTCCAGGTCGAAGTTGCAGCCGTTCTCCGCATTGAACAGGCTCTTCACCCTGGCCGCCCGGTAGCTGTTGAAGTCGCTGACGCGGTTGTGGACCTCTATCCGTGTCATACGGTCACCACCCGGCAGTCATAGCCCATGCCACGCAGCTTGTTGTAGCACGCCTCTTGCTCGGCTTCATCCTTCAGGATGACGGTCACACCGTACTGCTGGGAGTACTCGAACTCGGACTGGGAGAAGTCGCCGGCTTTTTCCGAACTCGCCGCTTCCTCCCCGCTTCCAAGGCCCCAGTCCAGGTCCAGACCGCCGAAGTCCAAGCCCTCCAGCTCGCCCTCCAGCAGATCCAGGTCCCAGCCCGCCAGCTCATTCGTCTTATTGTCCAGAAGCCGGTATTTCCGCTTCTGTTCCTCAGACAGCCCGGCCTTGACGATGACCTCGGCCTCTTTCCGCTTCAGCCGCTTCAAAGCCCGATACCGGGTGTCTCCGGCCAGGATGATGCCATCCTCATCGACGATGATGGGTGCGATGTAGGTACACTGCTGAATGCTCTCCATCACCGCCGCCACGGCGGCCTCATTCTTCCGGGGGTTCCTCTTGTATGGATGGATTTCTGTCAGCTTCTTTGTCACCAGCTGCATATCCATTTTCGATGACTCCTTTTCGTTGGTGTGCCCGCCGCCGGTGGCGTTGGCGACCGCTGCCAGCCCGGACCATGCCGCCGCGCAAAGGAGAAAACGCGGGGCCCAGAACCTCCCTTCAAGAAAAATGACGGCCCCCAAAAGCGGGGGCCGCCTGGCTGTGTCAGGATTTTACACGATAGCATTATAGCACAGGGATCACAAAAAATCTTCCGGTTTTTTTCCGGACTTTTTCACTCCGTCTCCGTCACCCCGTAAAGGGCCAGAGTGAAATGCCGCAGGGCCTTGTCCCGCCGGTCATAGACCGCGCTTTTCTCCAGGTTCAGCCGGTCGCACAGCTCCGCGACGGCCCCCTTTGCGCGGTGGATGTAAAACCGATCCAGCACCAGCCGCTCTTCATCGTCCAGGACCTCCAGGGCCCGGTCCACCACGGACACCCACAGCTTGGCCTCCTTCAGCCTCCGCTTTAGCTCGTCCCGGTGGACGATGTTGGACAGCATGGAGTCCTCGCGGGTATTCCCGCCGCCGGAAACCGGGGTGGCGTCCGTGGTGGCGCTGCGGATACCGGCATAGGCCAGCTCCAGCCTTTTGATCTCTTTGGGGATACTGTCCAGGGCCTCCCGGTGGGCCTCGTAATTCCGCAGCTTATCAGCCGCCTCCCGCTTCCAGTTCATAGTCAACCCTCCGTTTTCTCGCCCTTCCACACGGGCTCACACTTTGTGGTGCCCATCATGCAGACCTTTCCACACACCTTGCAGGGGTCGCCCCCGGCCATCACAAAGTGAAGGTCCGAGACCGCCCGCAGCAGTTTATCGGCCAGGCTCTTCCCCGCGTTGGTCCCCGCCTGCAGGTCCAGGATTTGACTCTGGGCCTCCGTAAGCTCCGCCTCCAACTGGTCGACCTGGGTCGCCCGCTCGGACAGCAGCTCCAGCCGCTGCCGGTCCGCCTCATGCTGCACCGCCAGCCGGGCATTTTCTCGGATCAGTTCCTCAACGTAGACCTGGTCTCCATTTAACACCGCAACAACTTTTTCCATAGGTTTATGGCCTCCTCCCTTTTTTCTCTTCTACAAATGCTTTTCTGGCCCAAATCACTCCAGGGTCTCTATCCGTCAACGTCCGGCCGCTGGCGCACCGAACACACTTAATGCGCCATTTTGCCTGTCCGGGGGCCGGGTTTCTTACGCGCTCAAAGTGTCCATACCCCGGCTCGACCCAGGCCCCGCAGCAGTAGCAACGCCCCGGATATTTATTTCTCGCCATCATCAACCCTCCCCGCTCTGTACTTTTCCAACCTGGCCTTGATGGCCTCCATCATGGCCGTCTGCCCGTCAGCCTTTGCGGCCAGTGAACGCATAGCGTCCTCTTCCACAGTTCCCTCTGCCACCAGGGTTATCATGCTGGTGGTAAACTGCTGCCCCTGTCGGTAAAGGCGGTCCCTGGTCTGCTCCCACAGCTCCAGGTCGTAGATCGGGCCGAACCATACGATGATATGCCCGCCGTCCTGTAGGTTTAGGCCATGCCCAGCCCCGGCCGGGTGTACCAAAAGCAGCGGTATTTCCCCTCGGTTCCAGGCGGCGATGGTCTCTCTGTCCTTCAGCTGGACCGCCTGGGGGAACCGGGCCGTGATACGGTCCCGCTCGTGCTGGTAGCGGTAGGCCACCAAGACCGGCTCCCCCGCCGCCTCTTCCAAGACGTCATCCAGAACATCCAGCTTTTCAGTATGCAGCTCGTGGGCCACGTGGTCCTCGTCGTAGACTGCGCCGCCCGCGATCTGCAACAGCTTTCCATTGACCGCTGCGGCGCTCCCGGCGTCAATCACCGTGCCCACCAGCTTCAGTAGCGCCTCCCGCTCCATGCTGTCGTAAAGGCTCCGGGCTTCCGGGGATAGCTTGACCGGCCGGACGGTTTCTACCAGCTCCGGCATCCGCAAGTTTCCCTTGGTCTCCAGGCTGATGCAGATGTCGGAAATCCGCTCGTATATCTCATCCTCCGCCCCAGGCCGAGGGACCCACTCATAAATCACATACCCGTTCCGGCGGCCGGGGCTGAAATAGTTCCGCTTGTACTCGGTAAAGGTCCGCCCCAAGCGCTCCCCCCGGTCCAGAAGATAGACCTGGGCCCAGAGGTCCAGAAGGCTCCGAGGCCGGGGTGTCCCGGTCAGGCCCCACAGGTGCTTCACCAGGGGCCGCACCTTCCGAAGTGCCCGAAAGCGCCGGGCGCTGGGGTTTCGGAAGCTGGACAGCTCATCCACAATGACCAGGTCAAACGGCCAATCCGTGCCGTACAGCTTCACCAACCAATCCACGTTTTCCCGGTTGATGCAGTAAATATCTGCATCCGCCCGCAGTGCTGCCCGCCGCTCTTTCACGTCGCCCAGCACCCGGCTCACCCGGAGGTGCCGTAGGTGGTCCCACTTTTCGCTCTCCCGACTCCAAGTGTCCTCCGCCACCCGCAGCGGCGCGATCACCAGGGCTCGCGTGGCCTCGAAGGTATCATACAAAAGCCGGTCCGCCGCCGTCAGCGCGACGGATGTTTTGCCCATGCCAGGCTTCAGGAAAAGGCCGGCTGCCGAATGTTCCAATAGGTAGTCAATGCAGAATTTTTGATATTCATGGGGGTTGTACTGCATACGCCCACCTCACAGCCTTCCTGAGTAGTATTCGGCCCATAGCTCGGCCCAGTGTTCTTCGATTTCTTCAAAACAGTCACTGCAGCACGTCACATAATTACTTTCTTCATCATGGTATTGGGTACTTTGCCGACGTCGTTTCGGATATTTGAACCACCTACCACAGCGTGGGCAGTACCCGAATATTTTTCGAATGATATTCACGTGATTTCCTCCATCATGGCATCCACAGCCGGTTTGCTGTCCGGCACGAATACTAGAAAGCCCAGGGCCCGAAGCCTACCATGAACATAACGCTGTCGGGGTTTTGGGGTTCTGCCGAGGTCCTTTGTCTCCGCGAAGTAGACACGGGCCCCCGGCATGAGTATGAGGCGATCCGGTACGCCGGTCCATCCAGGGCACACCAGTTTCAAAGCGAGTCCCCCGGCTTCTTTCACCCGACGGCGGAGATACGCCTCCACGGTCTTTTCCATAGGTGCCTCCTCAAATCGGCCAGCGCTGGCCGGTTTCCGTTTATCTTCAAATCCGCAAGCGCTTGCGGATTTCCCGACGGTGTCCCCCGTGTCGCAGAACTCTCGCGCGCGTGTAGATATACGCGCATTAGGCGGGTCGCGGGGGTGTTTTTCTGCCTAATTCAAATATTTCTTTATACACTGTGGTACAAGAGGTACAAAAGCCGCCGGGCCTTTGCCGCTGTTGGATTTTTCCCGTACCACACGACTGCGACACGAGAGGGACAAATGGGACAAGCCCCACCCCCTTTTGTACCTCTTGTCGCAGTCGTGTCGCACTCTGTACCTCTCGTTATGGGACACGGCGGAAGCGCGTCTGCTGCCCATACGGCCCGCAGCGCTGCCGCCTCGGCTCTTCCTTCCAGCCCTGCATCTGCCGCAGGATCGTATTGACCTCGGCGCGGTCCTGCCGGGGGAAGCGGTGGGGGTCGTTACCAAAGCACTCGGCCCACACCTCCACGGCGCTGATATAGTCCCGCTGCTGGGTGCCAGCTTCGCGGATGCTGTCGTCCTCTTGGAACCAGGCCCGACGCTTCTCCACCCCCATACCGGCCCAGCTGGTGGGAAGCAGGATCTCCAGATAGTCCTCTACCAGCCCCCGCCGGGGGTCGTCCTCTGTGAAGGCTTGCTGCTGTTCCTGAGCGCTTTCCGCCAGCTCCGGGGGCAGGGTCAGCCGTTCTCCCTCCCGGTAGAGGGTGACGGCCTCCGCCCACAGCTGGTCGATGGTCTGCTGCGTGAGGTCGCCCCACACGGTCAGCTTCGGTGCGGCGTCCCCCAGGCGGACCGGCCAGAAGCGCCGGTTGCCGGTGTCGTCCCGCAGGAAGGCGGTGGAATTGGTGGTTCCGATGAAAATGCACTGGCGGGGGTGGTCCTCCACCCGGCGGCCGTAGGCGGCCCGGTAGCTGTCCACCTGCTTGCTGATAAAATTCTTGATGGTCTCGATCTCTATCTTCCGCATGGCCGCCAGCTCGCCCAGCTCCACCAGCCAATAGCCCTGGATGTTCTCGTAGGCTTCCTTCGTGCCAATCCCGACCAGGCTGTCCGTGTACCACCCGTTGGACATCTTCGCCACCAGGGTGCTCTTTCCGCGCCCCTGGGGGCCGGACAGGGTCAGCACATAGTCGAACTTGCACCCCGGCTCGAAGATACGAGCGGCGGCGGCCGTGAAGGTCTTGCGGGTGACGGCGCGGGTGTAGGGGGTATCCTCCGCCCCCAGGTAGTCCACCAGCAGGGTCTCCAGGCGGGGCACCCCGTCCCAAGTCAGGCCCTCCAGGTAGTTCTTGATGGGGTTGATGGCGTTGTCCTTTGCCGCCTTCATCATGCCGTCCATGATTTTTTCCTTGCCGGTCAGCTTGTAGTACTTCTCCAGATACCACCGGAGGGCGGCGTCGTCACTGTCGTTCCAGGTGCTTCCGTTCACCTCGTCAGCCACTTCCCGCCAGGGGAGGCTTCGCAGGGCCACGGGGCGCACCTTCAGGTCGTTGTAGGCCACGGCCCCCTTCAGCAGCGGATCGTGGCGGATGATGATATAGGCGTTGTCGATGGTGGAGAGCACCTTCCCCTTCCGGTCCACCTCCAGGGCGTCCTCCCAGTGTTCCTCGTCCAGCTCCACCGGAGCCGCGAAGTCAGCACGGGCCCGCTCCTGGCGCTCTTTCCCCAGCAGCCGCTTCACTTCCACGTCCCCGGCGGCCAGGTCGGACATCGCTAGGAAAGAGGGGCGGCGGTTGATTGGGGTATCCGGCTGCACGTCCTCGTCCTGGTCCCCGTACAGATGGATGCGGACCAGGTCGAAGGCGTTGCACAGCTTCCCGGAGGCCGGGTCGGTGGCGTGGTTGGAAAAGGCAAACTGCCCATCGTCGTAGACCACCAGACCGGCCGCCGTGGAGCCCTTGGCGTAGGTGTAGCGGCCCGGAAGGGCGCAGGGGGTATAAACACCCGGCAGGAACTTTGATATGGCCGTGTCGACGTCGTAGCACCGGCAGAAGGCCCCAATCAGCCCCGGCTTCTCCAGGGGGTTTCCCTGCTTTTTGGCCTCCCGCTTCCGGGCATCCTCCGTCCGGGCGGCCATAGGCCAGTAGGACGTGTCCCGCCAGTCGGGGTAGAGGGCCAGCACGGCGTCCGGGTCCAGCCAGGCGGCGTCCCGGTACTCCGGCTTGAACTCGCCATCGGCGGCCGTGCTGGGGTAGTACATGATGCGGGTGGGCTGGTAGGTGGTGTCGTCAAACTGTTCCATGCCCAGGTCGTAGGCCACCCGGCGGCCCACGGCCTCGTATTCTTCCGCCGACACCGGCCGCCGGAGGGGTATCACGAAACGGAGCCGGGGCTTCTCCGGGGTGTGCTTGTGGGTGGGGTAGACCGCCACGGCGCAGCCATAGACCAGGTCGAAGGTGTCCAGCAGATCGGGCTGGGCAAAGTCGGCGTCCAGGGTGAGCAGCGTCCGGTGTTCCAGGTTCGCCGCCTTCCGGCGGCCGCCCTTCAGCCAGCCGCCGACGTAGGCCCCCACGTCCTTGATCCGGTCCTGCTCGTCCTTCCCCATTTTCATGTACTCTTGCAGGGTTTCCTTGGTCTTGGTGGTGGTGAGAAGGGAGCCCAGGAACTCGGACCACAGCAAGGTCCGGTTCTTCCCGGTCCGCGCCATGCGGGAGGAAAATTCGGCGATATGGATTTCGCCGTCGTGTGTCAGCTTCGGCATATATTTCCCTCCCTCAGTCTTTCATGTAGAAGCCGGCCTCAAAGCCAGCAGCCCGCAGCGGCAGCCCCGGAGCCCACGGCAGCGGGCGGCCCATGATTTCCTTCATCTCGTCCAGGGAGCCGGTGCCCTTCGGCATATCAGCTATGACTTCGTCGTGTACGTGGAAAACGATGCGATACCCGGCAGATTCCAGCGCGGTCATCGCGTCCCGTAGGCAGTCCCTCGCGGTGGCCTGGGTGATGTTCTCCACCAGCTTCCCGCCGTAGGATTTCTGCCGGACCCACTGCTTGTTCTGGCCGGTCCCCAGGTAGGTCAGCCCCAGCTTTTCAAACTGCGGTTCCGGCTTCAGCTCCGGCCGGTAGTAGGCCAGCCGCCGCCCGGAGGGCAGGGTGATGAATAGATATCCGGCCTCGCACTCGAAGTGAATACCGTGGTCCAGGGTGGCCGGGCGGCCCTGCACGGCCCCAATGGCCGCTTCCTCGACCGCATACCAGAAGCGCACAATGTTCTGGTTTGCCTTGCGCCACCGGCGCACGATGCCGGGGAGCTCGTCCTCCGGGATGCCGCTTTTCAGGGCCCCCATCTGAATCAGCGCCCCGGTGCTGCCCTGGTAGCCGCAGGCCAGGGTGGCAACTTTCCCCTTTGACCGGAGATCCGCACGGGGACCGCCTTTCTTAATGTCATCCTTCGGCACGTGGAACATCATAGAGGCCGTGGCCTCGTAAATCAGGCCGTCACCGTAAAATTCCTGCAGTACCCATTTCTCCCCCGCCAGCCATGCCAGCACCCGCGCTTCAATCGCGCTGTAATCGCAGACGATGAAGCGGCACCCCTTGGAGGGGATGAAGGCCGTGCGGATAAGCTGGGACAGGACGAAAGGCGGGGAGCCGTAGGCCAGCTCCAGGAGGTCAAATTCTCCGTTCCGCACAAGGTCCCGTGCGGTTTCCAGGTCCGGCAGCTTGTTCTGCGGGAGGTTCTGGACCTGGACGAGCCGCCCGGCCCAGCGGCCGGTGCGCCCGGCTCCGTAAAACTGGAGCAGATTATGCACCCGACCATCCCGGCACAGCCCCCGCGCCATAGCCTCGTACTTCTTCACGGAGGTCTTTCCCATTTCCTGACGGAGCATCAGCACCCGCCGGGTTGTTTCATCCTGGGCGGCGGCCAGCAGCGAGGGGATGGCCTCTTTGTCCAGGCTGTCAGTCACCAACCCCCGCCCGGTCAGCCAGCCTTTCAGCTGTGAGTCGCTTTTCGGGTTGGGGAGGCCGGTCAACTCCTGGGCCTCGTCCTTCAGCCGGGCGGAGTACTCCGCATCCAGCTTTAGGGCCTGGTCCACCAGCACCATGTCCAGGCGCACCCCCCGGTCGTTGATACGCTGGTCCAGCGCCCAGGCATCCAGCTCGGCCTGGGGCCGGGGCCAGCGGGAGAGCCGTTCCCGGATGCCGGTTTCCACGTCCACATCCCGGATGTTATACCGGCGGAACAACTCCCACTTTTCAGGGGCATCCGCCGGGTAGTGGCGGACACCGTCCTTCGTAGGCTTGCAGAAGTAGCGGATGAGCTCTTTCCCCTCCTCCATCTTCTGCTTCTCAAGGCCCATCGCCGCCCCCACCTGGGCCAGTGTGCCAGGCAGCCCCAGAGTTGCCGCCTGGACCATTGTGCAGCGCCACTGCTCCGGGGGCATGGGGCGGTCAAAATACCGGGCCAGACAGGTCCTTTCAAAAGCGGCGTTGTAGGCGGTCTTGGTGACCTCCGGGTCGGTGAGCAGACACAGAAACTCGTCCAGGTCACCGGCCGGAAGGTCCGAGGCCGTCACCGGCAGGAAGGTGATCGCCTCCCCCGCCCCGCCGGTCAGGTCAATAATTCTGGTGGGCTGGTCGTCCACCTTGTAGCCTATCAGCAGGATGGTGAAATCGGGGGCCTCCGTATAGGGCCGGGTGCCGGCTTTCGCCAGGTCGACGCTGGAATAGGTTTCGATGTCCACTCCCATAATCATTCCAGAGGCCACCCCTTCAAACAGTCGATGACGGTGGCGGCGATCCCCAGCAGGGACAGGTCGGTGACCGGCAGTTCGTTCACCCCGCCGCCGTGGTCGTGCTCATACTCCACGCGCACCACTTCCGTGTGGGTCAGGTCATAGTAAAGATACGCCACCCGCGTTACCCGACCATTGGTAGCGGCCTTGAGCATGGCGGACAGGTAGAACTCCACGAAGCGCTTCTTGCTCATTTCACATCCTCCAGACGGAACACAATACCCCGGCACCAGACTTCCCCGGCGTTTCCATCCTCGTCATCGAAAATATCAAACTCCTCGTGCGGGATGTCCGTCTCATAGCGCCAGCACGGCGCATCTCCCCACACCGCCTTGATGGACTGGGCCTCTTTCCGGGCCGCCTTGTAGTAGGGACAGTCGGTGTGGTTGACCGGGCAACAGTCGGGCATGAGCCCGTTTTGAGTAAGAAATACGGTCCCGCCACCGAAGCAGCCCCGGTCATCGGTGATAGCCCCTTCAAACACGATAGTGTCATCAGAGTATCCATAAACCACTACCAGCCCGGAACTTACCGCTTCGGCTGCCTCGGCCTTGGACAGTTCCTGCATGATTTTTCGCCCAGAGAGGCGAGCTGCTAGTTCTTTTGCAGTCATAAAATAGCCTCCTTGTTTCCTTTATGGTCGAGCCCGCCCCCACCGCACCAAAGGGGGAGCAGCGGGGGCGGGTGTAGTTGGTATCAGAGGATGTCGTCCAGGTCGCCGGTGTAGTCGTCGTTGAAGTCGTCCTCGGCCCGGCTGTTGCCCGCCAGACGCTCACCGTCGCTGACCTTCTGCACGTTGTTCAGGCCCACGGCCACGCCGTTGTTGCCGTTGGTGGAGAAGGGATAGAACATCAGGGAGAACCGGCAGTAGCAGCCGCTGTAAATTTCATCCTGGTCCAGAATAGGGTTCCGGGCCAGATCCACCACGCCGGGCTGCCGGGTGGAGTTGGCGTTGAGGAAGTAGCAACCCTGGAAAGCCTCGTCCTCCGGGCGCTCCTCGTCGCCGTCCCGCATGGGCAGCTTCAGCTTGCTCTCCGGGGGCCGCTTGCCCTTCCACTTGGACTTGATGCCATCCTGGATCGCCGCCTCCGTGGCCGCCCGGACCTTCTCCGTCATGGCCTTGTCGGTCTTAGGCCAGATGATGCAGGCGCTGTACTTGGCCGGGGAGTTCTCGTTCATGCTGGAGGGCTCCCAGATGTGGGCGTAGGACAGGCGGCACTTGCCGGTGATAACCTTGCAGGGGTTGTTGACGTTGTTAGCCATTTGCTTACTTCCTTTCTTGTTATGGCGGGGCATATACCCAGCCGGGCTTTTCATGTTCAAAATTCTATCAATCTGGGCGTCTGCGATTTCTCCCATAGGTTAGCCCTCCGCAAAATCTTCAGCGGCCTCGGCGGCGGGATCAAGCGGGGGACGGCTGTCGCTCTCCGGCACCAGCGTGGGATCTCCGGCCGGCTTGGTGATGTAGGCCCCCGCCAGTTCCCCAAACCGTTTCTTGCCCACGAGCTTTTCCATAGCCGTCAGCCCGAGCAGCTCCCTGGGCTTGTAGATATCGGCCACCTTATAGCCCGCCTTCCGCAGAGCGGCGGCGATGGCGTCCTCGTCGGTGTACTTCCGGTTGCTCCGGCCCTCGACCACCTTGTAGCCGGGGAAAGTCACTTCCCCGCTCGTGGCGGCTTTCAGCGCGTACTCCGACACCTTCTTGGCCCATGCCTGGAGGGCTGGGAGCCGGTTCAGCACGTCCGCGATCTCTTCCGGGGACAGCAGGGGCGGGTCCGCAAATTCCAGACGGGCGAGCTCCATCTGATAGTCACGATGGGCCCGGCAGATGGCCGCCGCCTTACACCAGCGGCACTGTGCCTCTCCGGGGCAAAAATCGCCTTTCCCTTCCCAGGCCAGGGCGGCCTTGGGTTTCAGCTCCGTTTCCGCCCAGGTCAGCAGCTCGTCTGTCGTCATACTGGCGGTGGAGATACTTTCCAATCGGGGCTGAAAAATCGTCATGCGGATGGTGTCGATTTGGTAGGCCCAGGACAAGGCCAGGTAGCAGCCCAGGCCATAAATCCGCATCTGGGGGTTTCCCTCGGCGCTGACCGGCACCCCCTTGCCGTACTTCAAGTCAATGACATCCATCACCCCGTCGGAAAGGATGATGGCATCCGAGGTGCCAAAGCCGCCGGGGACGTATTCCTCGAAGCGCACGGTCTGCTCGATGAAGATACGGGGGTCCTCGCAGCGGGTCCTCGCTTCCGACATAAGTTCCCCGATGAAGACGGCATAGCTCTCCATGTGCTCCCCCATCGCGCCGGAGTAGAGCGGGTTCGCTTGGGCCTGTTCCAGCTCGGCGGTGATATCCGCCCCCTCCCAGCGCTTCCGCAAGAGCAGCTCACCGATCCGGTGGGCCAGAGTGCCTTCCTCGGTGTAGGTGCTGCCCTGGTCCGCCAGGCTCTCACCCAGCCGAGCGCTGGGAGGACAGGCCATCCACATACTGGCGCTGGACGGTCCCAGCAGGGCGTGAGCGTCAGGCATCCGTTTCACCCGCTTTCTCGGCTTCGAGCTTGTCGAGCTCGGCCAGGAAGGCCGCCCGGTCCTTTTCCTCGATGGCGGACATCCCGGACACGTTGAACTTCTGGAGGATCGCCACGATGGCTTCCTTGCCGTACTTGCGGGAGGCTTCGATTCCCCGCTGTCTCACCTCCGCCACCGTGGGGGCGGGGGCATCGTCCGCAGAAACGGCGGGCGGCGTGGGAGCCTCAGTAGGGGGAGCCTTCGGGCCAGACTTCGGCGCAGCCGGTCCAGGGGTCTCCGCCGGGCCAGGAGTAGGGTCCGAAGCCGGGGCCGGGGGCGGGGTGGATGCGGAGGCAGCCTTTCGGGTATCATGCTGCTCGGCCTCCAGGATACGGTTCGCGGCCGCATACACGTCCTCGTTCTGCAAGCAGTGCATTCCGAAGGCCGTCAACGAGGCCAGGGTTTCCAGCGGGGTGTCCCCCGTGATTTCGATTTTCACCATGAGTTTCCATCCTTTCGTTTACATCAGCGCCGTCCCTTCAACGACGGCAAAGCAAATTTCCGCCGGATCGTAACCGGCCATGAGAAGATCCCGCAGCAGCGAGACCTTGATTGACTTTCGGGGATGGTCGAGCTGCAGGGCCGGGCAGTCATCCGCGCCCCGGCAAGTGGTAAACTTACAGTTCAGGCACGTCTTGGCCTCTTGCTGCTTCGTCATGTCTCATCCCCCAGCTCCGCCGCCAGCTTCATGCCCAGGCGGAAACCGTTGATAAAGCCCTGCTGCTCGTAAGCCCAGCAGGATGCCACGTGGCAGTTATCCAGCTTCTCGGCCTTGGAGGCGTCCTGCTGCTGGAAGTCGGCCAGCTGCTCCTGAAAGGCATGGTCTGCTCGCTTGACGGCGGGGGTCCGCTCGTACAGCTCCCCCAGGTCCAGGCCGGTTTTCTGGTGCTGCTCTTCATCAGTGAGCGCCCAATACAGACGCTCTATGAAATCACGATTCACTCTTCAGACCTCCCTTCCCTTTCAGCAGTTCCCGCAACCGGGGAGCCGCTTCATCGTCAGGAAGCTGCGCAATTTCGCGTCTCTTTTCATGGATCGCCTCGCGCAGTTCCGGCTGCTTCAAACTTTGCGCAAGACGGAACGCTTCGCTATCCAGCTTTTCAATTTCCTGAGCTTTTCTGGCAATCTCCGCGCCGTGCAGATGCGGCTCAACACCGGGGAAGTCCGGGTCTCCGATAACCAACGCGTATTCAAGACCCGCCGACCAGATAAGGTCATCAATCAGGTAAATCATGTCACCAAGATGCTCGGCATCGCAGCTCGAAATATCTTCCTGATCCCGCTTTCCGAAGTAGTCATCCCACAAATGTCCCAGCAAATTGTGGGCTCTGCGCACTTTGTCGTACATACTATCCAGAGCATGGCCGATAATTCGCCGCTCCTCCTGAGTAGTGTTCGAAATATACATTTTTCCTCCTTGTTTTCTCGGAGGGGGCATGATATAATCCAGAGTGTCCCCTCGTGGACTTACTGGCTTCATACTCAGACGCTTTGGACGGCTGGCTGAGTATGGGGCCTTTCTTTTTTGCTGGGGCTACCTCCTCTCCTTTCTCGGTTTGGCTCGTCGACCTCGATCCGGCGGATACCGCCCACCACATCGGGCTCCGGTTCCGCCCGGCTCGTCCCCAGGCGCAACAGGGAAAGAACATCGTCCAGGTTTATCAGGGCCTTATTCCCGGCCCAGACAACCGGAACAGAGCCTTCCTTCACGAGCTGCCGGATGTAGTACTCAGTGACTTCCGTTCCCGGATCGGCGGCCTTGATCTCGGCCACGATTTTCGCGGCGGTCCTCATGCGGGGGATACTTGCCCGGCCCTCGGTGTCCGTGGCCATCGGTTCACCTCCCTTCCGTAGTCCTGTTTTTAGGACAGGTCACGTGTTATCCTGGGGGAGCAAGTCGGTGGGCGGAACCTTCAATTCCTGGGCCAGCTTCAGCACCGTCGTCAGTGTAGGACTGGCCCCCCGCTTCCAGGCCGTAACCAGGCAGCTACTCAGGCCGCTGCTTCTGACTACGTCGGTCACGCTGCGCTTCCGTTCATCGCACAGCCCCTGAAGCCGGGTAAAAAATACGGATTGCCCGTCCAAAATTTTGACACCTCCCCTCTTGACGAAATGCAAAGCCCGTGCTATATTCTATTTATAGAACTTTATCGAATATTTTGCCGAACTTTGCGGAACTCGACTTCGCAAGGGTGGTCTTTTTGTTCGCTCTATCGAGTTTCTGATTGGAGTATATCTCGATAAATCGAATTTGTCAAGGGGCATATTATTCTTTTCATCGAATTTTTTTGAAAGGGGCTATACTATGTTTTTCGACAGCCTAAAGGTCGCCTGTGCTCAAAGGGGCACCTCACCGACCTCGCTTCTCAAAAAGCTGGGTATGAGCACCTCCAGCGTCACCTCTTGGAAAAACGGGGTCGTCCCGTCCCTCAAGACTGTTTACCAGCTGGCCGAGGCCCTCGGCATTGACCCGGCCCAGCTGCTGGAAGGCTCCGGGGAGGCCCAGGGCGGAGACACGAAAAAAGCGCTCGTCCTTACGGAGAAGGACAAGCGCGATGTAGCCAGGGATGTCACCCGGATTATGGACAGCCTGGAGAACAGCGGAGAGCTTATGTTCGACGGAGTTCCCATGTCCGACGAAGCACGGGCGGCTATGGCGGCCGCCATGCGGATCGGCCTGGAGGAAGCCAAGCGTCGCAATAAGGAAACCTACACACCCAAGAAGTTCAAGAAAGGGTGATACCATGCTCAACACCAAGGCCATCGCAGATGGTCTGGCCAGAAAGCATGGCACTCGTGACCCTTTTAGGATCGCGCGAGAAATGGGCTTCATTGTCATTTTCGCGCCCCTGGTAGAAATGCGAGGCTTCCAGCAGCGGGCAAAGAGGCGGAGGATGATTTATATAAACTCAGATCTGGACGAGCAGCAACAACGCCTCGTCTGTGCCCACGAACTGGCCCACCATCTCATTCACAAGGGTATGAACCGGATTTTTATGGACCGCAACACCGACGTCGTCACCCAGAAGTTCGAGAACCAGGCGAACCACTTCGCCGCCGAGCTGATATACAGCGACTATGACCTCCAGCCTTTCCTCTCTCGTGGCGTTCCGGCTGCGGCCGAGTACATGGGAGTCAACTACTCTGTGGCGCAGTACCGCATGGAGGAAGTCGAGCCCATGCTCTGGGATGGGGAGTGAAGCCAAATCCGACAACGTTGGCGGATTTCCCGAAAAACAAAAAAGCCTTCCCCGGTGCTGGAACACCGGGGAAGGCATAAGTGCAAGGACCAACCAGCTACGAAAGGCCCCTTTGCGTCATTCAGTATATCATACCAGGCGCAGGGGTGCAAGCACGAAAGGAGAGATAGCACCCTATGGCGACCATCCAGAAACAGGGGAGAGGGTACAAAATCACCGTCTCCCTGGGCTACGACTACACCGGCAAGCGCATCCGGCAGTACATGACCTGGATACCGGAGCCGGACATGACTGACCGGCAGATCAAAAAGGAGCTGGAGCGGCAAGCCGTACTGTTCGAAGAAAAGGTGAAAAACGGGACCGTGGCGGACGCCACCATTCGCTTCGCTGACTTCGCGGATAAGTACATGGCTGAGTATGCCCAGCTTTACCTGAAGCCCAAGACCGCCCGCACCTACGCGGAGAACCTGGTGCGTATCAAACAGGCCATCGGGCATATCCGGCTCTGTGATCTCCGCACCGGGCACATCAACAGTTTTTACCGGAACCTCCAGGAAAGCGGCGTCCGAAACCGGGTCACGGCCGTCTGCAAGCTGGACCTCCAGGCCCAGATCGGCACCCAGCGCGGAGCCCTCGCCGCCTTTTCCAGATCATCCGGTGTCAGCCGGGCCACCATCAACCAGGCTGTAGCGGGAAAGCCGATAAGCAAGAAATCCGCAGAGGCCATAGCGGCGACCCTGGGGATGAAGCTCACCAAGGCCTTCACTGTTACAACCCACGGAGAACCGATGGCCCCGGCCAGCGTTCTCTCATACCACCGGACCTTGTCCTCGATCCTGACGCGGGCGGTGAAATGGAAGTACCTTCAGACCAACCCGGCGGACAATGCGGAGAAGCCGGCCTTGGGCCGACATGAGGCTGCTTATCTGGAAGAGGCCGACGCCCGACGGCTCCTGGAGCTGCTGCAGGCCGAGCCCATCCGCTGGCGGGCAGTCATCACCTTCGACCTGCTCTCCGGTCTGCGCCGGGCGGAGCTGCTGGGGCTCCGGTGGAAGGACGTGGACCTGGATGCCCACACCATCACCATCCGGCAGACTTCTAACTATCTGCCCGGCGTGGGTGTCTACGTGAGCACACCGAAGTCGGACTCCTCCGCCCGACCGCTGCCGATCTCCACGGCGGCAGTGATGATACTGCTGGAGTATCAGCGCTGGCAGGATGCCCAGCGTGAGAAGCTGGGGGACGCCTGGAAGGACCAGGACGGTCGGGTGTTCACCTCGGACACCGGCGCACCGCTTTTCCCGGACAGTGTAACACAGTGGTTCACCGCCTTCGTAGCCCGCAGCGGGCTCCCGAAAGTGACCGTCCACAGCTTGCGCCACACCTACGCTTCCCTGATGATTGCCGACGGGGCCCCGCTGGTGGTCGTGTCGAAGCAGCTGGGCCACGCCCAGACCTCCACCACGGCCAACATCTACGCCCACGTCATAGCATCCGCCCAGGCGAAGGCCATGCAGACCTTTGACCGCTTCAATGACATGGTGGCCGGTGCGGAGCCGGAGGAAAATGCGCCGGAGGGCGGCAACAAAAAAGCGGTCGGAGAATAGTGCTCCCCTACCGTTTCTTCTCGTATCGCGTTGTATCTTTTTGTAGAATCGGGCGCTAAATGGACGCTAAAAGCGGGTTTCACCCCAGGTCGAAAGGAAAATAAAAAACCCGCTATCCCTTGCGGGATAACGGGTTTCCGTGGAGCTGCTATCCAGATTTGAACTGGAGACCTCATCCTTACCAAGGATGCGCTCTACCGACTGAGCTATAGCAGCATATTTGTCCCCTTGCGGGGAACTATTTAGAACAGGCCGGGCCTGGAATTACCATGGCCCCGGAAAAATTCCGGCGGCTTATTCAAACAGCTGAAATCAGCTGGAGTAATTAAATGGCGACTCGGAAGGGACTTGAACCCTCGACCTCCGGCGTGACAGGCCGG
>OWIY01000020.1_pt1 | contig 40047 bp, 34 predicted proteins | sample 1732841 | NCBI WGS metagenome assembly OWIY01 (sample SAMN05065760, study PRJEB22554) | human gut metagenome | biome: ENVO:2100002; feature: ENVO:00000062; material: ENVO:00002003 | host: Homo sapiens | place: USA | reverse complement strand
AGATGAGCGCTAGTCTCGTGGGCTCGGAGATGTGTATAAGAGACAGTACAGAAGCTGTTCAATATAAAGCGGCTTCCCGGCCGCCGCGTAAATGCTGTCCAGGTTCCTGGTCATGGCCGCCAGGGCCTCGGAGGCAGGGATCTTATTTCCTGTATTCACCTGTCCCATGGACACGCTGTACATGAGAGCCGCATAGTCTGCCCCCGGACAGGGGTAGGTGGCGCTGTGGGAATAGTATTTCGTTCCTCCCATCCCGTCTGATACGATGTCTCCGTCTGCCCGGATCTCCAGGGACAGCCCCGGGAACACGGCCTGGGTCTCCGTCGTCAGCTCTGTGAGGAAATGGTCATAAAACTCGTAAAAAAGCTCCGCGGAGGGATGGTCCTTATATGGGATATATACCTGTTCAAACGTCTCCAGCTTCGGGCCGTAAAAGCCCCTTACCTGGTCCAGAGTGTAATTTTCCTCCAGGTACGCCTGGTATCCGCAGTCCTTTGCCATACGGATCCGGCTGGACATGGCCATGTCGCGGCCCATATTTTCCGTATAGTTCCAGAAATCCTCCCAGGTAATGAAGCCGCCCCAGAAGTTTTCATGGGCCGCCGCCGTTTCATACACCTTTTTGCTGTATTCCAGCCACAGCTTCCGCTCCGGACCATCGTCCTTTGTGATGGCCGCAAACCGCTTCGGCGTCTCGGTCGCCCCCAGGTAATCCCATACGTATCCCAGCCGCAGGACTACCCCCAGGCCATGGCGCTCCGCACAGTCCATCACCTGGTCCAGGCGGGCAAAGGCCCTTTCATTGAAATAGCTTCCCACCTCGCTGGGCTGGAATTCCCGCCACGGGACCACCAGGATCAGGCTGTTGAAGCCGTCGGCAGCGATCCGCGCCATATTTTCTTCCATGTTTTTGTCTTCGCTGTTCCAGTAGTTAATGGGCCATTCGTCTCCGAAATACGTTACAGATCTCATGTATTCCGGAATTTCTGCCGCCTCTGCTTCCATTCCCGTAAATGATGCGGTCCCAAGGACGCAGGCGGCCGTAAACGCCGCAAGTTTTCTTCTGAACTTCATACTCTTATCCATCCTGTTCTCTTAATGATCATCCGGCAGACGTCCGGCTTTCCGCGATGTATGCAAAAAGTCTGTCTGCCATGCCAGACGCTCCGCGGTTAGTATAGCATGTCCTTCTCTGCTGTGCAACGCAAAGAAAACCGTTGGAGATGAACGGCCCCGGTTATCTCCGGCCGTACACCAGCTCCGCAAACTGCCCGTATTGCCGGACGGTTTCCAGCCGGAACCGGCGCATGGCTTCCTTCTGCGTAAACAGAGGGATCCCCTCGCCCAGCAGTACCGGGGCCACCTGGATAATGAGATGATCCACCATATCCTGATCCAGCAGAGGGGCAAGAATGGTATTTCCGCCCACCACCCAGATGCTGCGGTCCTGTCCCAGGCCTTTTACAAACTCCGCGGGATCTCCATTGACTGCTGTAAATCCTGGACAGGAAAGCTCTCTGTGGGTAAAGACATAATTTTCTGTGGTGGGATAAACAGAGGCCGGATCCCCTGTTTTTTCGATCTCCTGGAACATCCGGCGTCCCATCAATACAAGATCCATGCGGCTGTAAAACTCGTCATAGCTGGTCTCCTCCGGGCTTCCGATATCATAAAGCCAGTCCAGGCCATGCCCTTTTGCAGCCAGATATCCATCCAATGTAATACAGCCGTAAAAATATACTGCCATGTCAGTCCTCCTTACTGAAAATCTCTTGTCTCATCCGTATAACCCGGGATACAGTCCTGCTCCCCCATGATGCCGCTGGAGGAAAACCGCTCCCCATATTTTTTTCTTTCCAGGAACAAAGGGGATCTTTCTCTATGGAACCAGAAGAGCAGATATGATACAATGGTTTAAAATGAAAATCTCTTCTCAAAAGAAAGGATGTTCCCCATGAAGATTTCCTCCTTCCTCCCCCTGGCCGCCTTTGGCTTAAAGACGATCCTCTTTAAAAAAAGCGATCCCATTCTTGGCACCATCATCGTGACGGACCGGTGCAACCTGCACTGTAAGCACTGCTCCGTCAACAATATCATCTCCGTCCTCTATCCCTATGCCCAGATCCGCCGGGAGATGGAACAGCTTTACTCCATGGGGATCCGTATCCTCTTTTTCTGCGGAGGGGAGACCTTTTTATGGAGGGACGGGGACGTCACCCTCCGGGACCTGGTGATCGAGGCAAAGCGCATGGGCTTTCTCATCGTCAACGTGGTCACCAACGGAACCTTTCCCCTGGACCTCCCGGAGGCCGATCTGATCCTTCTGAGCCTGGACGGGGACCGGGAGCGCCACAACGCCGTCCGGGGAGACACCTATGACCTCATCATGGAAAACATCAAAAACGCTTCCTCTGACAACATCTGCTTTTACATGGCCATCAACCAGATCAATAAGGACGCCGTCCGCCATGTGTGCCGGACCGCCAGGGATACAAAAAATGTGCGGGCCGTTTCCTTTAATTTCCATACTCCCTATCCCGATACCAGGGAGCTGGCCCTGTCCCGGGAGGAAAAGGCCTCCTGCTGCCGCGTCATCGAGGAAATGATGGAGGAGGGCGTCCCGGTCTTCAACTTAAAAAGCGCCTTTCCCTATCTGATCGACGGAAGCTTTCCCACCCCCTGCCGCCAATGTGTGGTCATGGAAAACGGGACCCTCTCCACCTGCGGCCGCTGCATCTCTGTCCCGGACCTGTGCAGCCAGTGCGGCTATTTCTTTGTGGCAGAATACACCCTGATCTTCCAGGGAAAGCCCCGGATCGTCCTGGACATGCTGAAAACGTATCTGAAATATATTTAGGAGCTGTATACATATGATCACAGAGCTGACACGGATGTGGCTGACCCGTTCCACAAAGCCCTTCCTTTTTAAAAACGAATACGATCAGGAGCTGCCCTTTTCTGACTGTGACGGCCTGGGGCTGTACGTCCATATCCCCTTCTGTCGGAACATCTGCAGCTTCTGTCCCTACTGCAAGACCCTCTACACCGAGGAGGCATGCAGCCGGTACATCGACGCCCTGATCCGGGAGATCCATCTGGCGGGAATCCAGGCTCCCGGAAAAAAGACCGTCACCAGCCTGTACTTCGGCGGCGGCACTCCGGCCCTGGCGGCGGACCGCATAAAGGAGATCATCGACGCCATCCAGGATCATTTTATCATTACCCAGGGCATCGGGATCGAACTCCATCCGGAAAATGTAACGCCCCGGACCCTCCATGTCTTAAAGGAGGCCGGGGTCACAAAGCTCAGCATCGGGATCCAGTCCTTCCAGGAAAAGTTTCAGAAGCTCCTGGGCCGGACCGGCGCGGACATGGACTCGCTAAAAGCCGCCCTCTCCCAGGTCCCCTTTGAAACAGTGTCCATGGATTTCATCTTTGCCCTTCCATCCCAGACCTTTGGGGATCTGAAGGCCGACGTGGACGATGCCTTTGAAGCCGGGGCCAACCATGTGGCCCTCTATCCGTTCATTGATTTCACCTTCACCGACAGCGCCCTTCCGTCCATGGGAAAAAAGGAAAAGCGGCGGCTTCTGGACCAGATCACCCGGTACTGCCTGGAGCTTGGCTGTACCAGAAGCTCCATCTGGACCTTCGCCAGGGAGAATCATGCTTCCTACTCCTCCATGACCAGGGATAACTTCTTAGGGTTCGGCTGCTCCGCCGCCACGCTCTTAAGGGACCAGTTTAAGATCAACACCTTTTCTGTGGAGGAATATATCCGGCGCATAGACCAGAAAAAGCTTCCCACTGCCCTGACCCTCCGGTTTACGCCCCGCCAGCGGATGATCTACTACCTGTTCTGGACCGCTTACAGCACCCGCGTGGATCCCCGGGACTTTGAAGCCTTTTTCGGCGTTCCCTTAAAGAAAATGTACGGACTGGAGCTGCGCCTTGCAAAGCTGCTGGGATTTGCCGAAGAAAAGGACGGGGTCTACTCCATGACCCTTAAGGGAGCCTTTTATTACCATTACTACGAAAACTTTTACACACTCTCCTATATTGACCGGATGTGGGGGCTTTTAAGGAAGGAAGCATTTCCGGAGCAGATGGAATTATAGGCGTGAAAAGGGGCGCTGCCCGGTCATCCATACAGATGATCCAACAGCGCCCCTCCGGCGTCCATGATATAGTCCGCGTTTTATTTTGTCATTCCGATGGCCCTGGGCTTACATCCGTCCGGGATCGGGCAGTGATATGTATCGCCCTCCAGCGTCTCCTCCATCTCAGCCCATGCCTCTTTGATGATCTCCGGGTCCTCGATCATATCCACAGCGGCTCCCGCCATGGCCTTGGCCGCGTAGATCAGTCCCTTATGGGCCAGGCCGCTCTTGCCCTGGGAGACCACCTGCCAGGAATGGCCCGGCGTTCCTGCCGCCCATGTGGCCACATACGCCTGGGCGGTTGGGCAGTTCCAGCTCACATCGCCCACGTCGGTGGAACCAAAGGACATGATCCCCACCGGATCAAAGGGTGCCACGAACCGGTACATGGCCTCGCCTCTGTGGGCCAGCACCTCTTTTTTCGTCTCCTTATCGCAGGCCTTCGCCACCTTTTCAATGGACTCATAGCAGCTTTCTCCCACGCTGTCGTGGATGGCCTGGGCCAGCTCCATTTCTTCCTTTGTATACTCCGGCGCGCCAAGCTCCGTGAGGTTTTCCCACAGCTTCTTTGCGATCACCTTGTTGCTCACCAGGTTGGAGCAGCCCTTCACAAAATCGATCTCCACCCGGGTCTCTGTCATATGGGCCGCGCCTTCCGCGATCTTATTGACACGGCGGTAGATCTCCTCCACCTGTTTATTCTTTGGCGCACGGATCAGATAAAGCACCTCTGCATAGGGCTGCACCACATTGGGGGAATAGCCGCCGGTATTTGTGATGGCGTAATGGATCCTGGCCTCAGGGACCACATGCTCGCGGAGGAACTGAACGCCCATGTTCATTAACTCCAGGGCATCCAGGGCGCTCCTTCCCAGATGAGGGGCTCCGCCTGCATGGGCGCTGGTGCCATAGAATTTATAGGCCACCTGGTAGTTGGCCAGGGAGCTTCCCGTATCGGCCCGGGTCAGATCTCCGGGATGCCAGGTAATGGCCGCGTCAAGGCCGGAAAACGCGCCGCCCTTGGCCATAAACGCCTTGCCGGAGCCTCCTTCCTCGCCGGGACAGCCAAAATAGACCACTGTACCGGATTTTTTTGTCTCCTCCAGATATCTCTTAAGCCCTAAGGCCGCAGACAGAGAAGCCGCACCCAGCATATTGTGGCCGCAGCCATGGCCCGGAGCGCCTGCATGGAGCTGCTTCTTTTCCGTGGCCCCTGCTTCCTGGTCCAGACCCGATAATGCGTCAAACTCCCCCAGGAAGCCGATCACCGGTTTCCCGGAACCGAAGGTGCCCTTAAAGGCAGTTTCCACGCCGGCCAGTCCCTCTTCCACCTGAAAGCCCTCTTTTCTCAGCAGCTCGCAGAGGACCTTCATGGACTGATGCTCTGTAAAAGCAGTCTCTGCGCATCCCCAGATCTGGTCGCTGGCCTCCAGGATCTCCGCCGATTTTTTGTTAATTTCCTCCCATACTGTCTGTTTTCCCATAGTCGTGTCACCTTTCCTTAAAAAATTCGCACCATTTGTTCTGAATATCTGTATTTTACCATTATTTGCAAATACCGTCAATTCTTTTCGGACTTTAAGGCCGCAAAAAAGCCGCAAAAAAAGCCCCTGGGGCAGGAGCCGGAGGGCTGCTGGAGACGGAAAATCTCCTTGCACTTTTATGTAAGGAATGCTATACTTATACAAGCAATGCCCTGCAAAGAGGGCGAACGTGAAGACAACTGGAGGTATACCCATGAACTGGAGCATCGTAATGAACGTCCTTTTCGTAGTCCTCATCATTGCAGCCATCGTGCTCGGTGTTCTGTACTACTTTGGACGAAAGCTGGAGAAACGTCAGGTTGAGGCCCAGGCCACCATTGACGCCGCCAAGCAGGTGGTAACGCTTATGGCCATTGACAAAAAGAAACTGAAGCTGAAGGAAGCCGGACTTCCGGCCATCGTTTATGAGCAGACGCCCTGGTACGCCAAGCGCGCCAAGATCCCGGTGGTAAAGGCCAAGATCGGTCCCAGGATCATGACCATGATCGCCGATGAGAAGGTATTTTTACAGCTTCCCTTAAAGACCGAAGCCAAGGTCGTGATCAGCGGTATGTACATAACGGAGATCAAAAGCGTCCGCGGCGGGATCCCGCCTCTGCCGGAGAAGAAGAAATTCTTAGACCGGTTCAGAAAGAAAAAGGACGATCAGAAAAAGAACGCATAAGAAAAGACAGCGCATCATCCAGAGGAGATCTCCAGGTGATGCGCTTTTTATTTTCGCGGGCAGCGAGCCAGAGCCTGACCCTTACGCCCGGCCCTTTTCCTGCAGGATATCCACGATGGTCTTCTCTGTTCCCGTCATGCCCGGCGAGGCGATCTCACCCATATGGCGCATGGTCTCCTCCGGCGTACTGCCGTTGATGCCATGGATATCGTCGATGAAGATCCCGTTCATTCCCAGCTCTGCGGACTGGAATGCCGCGTCCACAGCCACAACGCCCTTCATGGTACAGCCCTTATTCCCGCCGTGGCAGATCATTCCGGTGATGCTGCTGGCCATGTTGTTGATGGTCTTTGCCATCATCTGATCGTCGCCGCCCCACAGATATACCAGGGCACAGGCCATTCCCGTTCCGGCTGCGATCCCGCAGCCGCAGAAGGCCGATAATTTGCCGGAATATTCCTTAATATACATACAGATCAGATAACTAAGCGCCGTGGCCCGGTACAATACCTCATCCTCCATCCCCCGGATCTTACATACGCCGTAAAGGGGCATGGTGGCGATGATCCCGTGGGCCCCGGAGCCGGTGATGCTCATGGCCGGCCGGTCCAGTCCGATGACACGGGCCTCGATGGCGGCATTGCAGAGAAGGGACGCCGTTTTCTGCTCATCGGAAGAAAGGATCTGCCCTCCGTTCTTTTTCAGGAGATGGCGGGCATAGGTGGTCCTTTCGTTCTTTAATCCCTCTTCAAACAGAGCATAGTTCATGTCATAGGCGGCCTTTATGAAGGAGATCTCTTCTGCCGGGACCGTTTTCGCATATTCATAGATCTGCCTCAGAGTATAATTATGGATCAGAGGCTTTTCCTCTGCGGCCTCTGCCGCCTGGGGCTCCTCCCGGTCCAGGATGGTTTTTCCGTTTGCTTCGATCCGTACCACATTGGTGTGGGAGTCCCGGATCCGCACCATGGCTTCTCCGTCTGCGGTCTTTACCTGGGCCTCAATGAAGATCCGGCTGGTGATCCCGCTCATTTCCACATGAATCCTTCCGGCCTTCACCAGGGCCTCTGCCGCCGCATTGTCCGCTTCTGTCACATCGGCCAGGCTCTCCAGCTCCTTTTCCGGTCTCCCGGCCACGGCTCCCAGGGCAGCCGCATATTCATTTCCGAAAAACAGGCTGTTGGGGATCCCGCAGGTGTAGGCATTCTTATACATGCCGCTGTTTAATAAGAGCCGCACCTCCTTAAGCTCTCCCGTAAGATAGGATCTGGCTTTGGAGACTGCGTATGCAATGGCCCCCGGCTCTGTAACTCCCAGGGCCGGACGCATATCGTCTTTGATCAGTTTTGTAAGTTCATGCATGATGTTTCCTCCCTTAATGAGCCAGCTCATTGACGGCCCGTTCCAGCTGCCCAAGGGCCTTTTCCAGAGTGGCCCTTGGACACGCTGCGTTTAACCGCATAAATCCGCTCAAAGCCCTTGTGAAATCAGAGCCCGGATTCAGTCCCAGACCGGCCTTTTTGATCATAAACTCCTTAAGCTCCTGGTCTGTCATATTGAGCTTCCGGCAGTCCAGCCACACCAGGTAGGTGGCGTCGGGGATATTGGCCCGGATCAGCGGGATCCTTGTGTCAAAATATTCCTTAATATAATCCAGGTTTCCAGATATGTATTCCAGAAGCTGCTCCAGCCACTCCTCGCCCTCATTTAAGGCCGCTTCCATGGCCACGGAGCTGAAGGCGTTGTTCCGGTGGATGTCCATGCCGCCCCAGTAAGAATCGAACTTCTTCTTCATTTCCAGACACGGGAACACCGTGGTGGACGCCTGGAGGCCGGCCAGGTTAAAGGTCTTTGTGACAGAGATACAGGTGATCACCTTTTTATCTGCTCCCGGTGCGGCAAGGACCGCCGGCGTATGCTTTTTCCCATGGAAGATCAGGTCGGAATGGATCTCGTCGGAAACCACCAGCACGTCGTTTTCAAAGCAGATCGTGAGCATCCTTTCCAGCTCTTCCTTCGTCCATACCCGCCCCAGGGGATTGTGGGGGTTGCAGAGGATGAAAAGCTTCACCTCCGGGTCCTTCGCCTGTTTTTCAAAGTCTTCAAAGTCCACTTCCCATACGCCGTCCCGCTCCAGGAAGTTATTCTGCACCAGGGTCCTTCCGGTATTTTCTGTGATATCGAAAAACTCCGGGTACACCGGCGGCTGGATCAGGACCTTTTCTCCCTTTTGGGTAAACAGCTTGATGATTCCCGCCAGGGCCGGGACAACTCCCAGGCTCCAGCTGCAGAGGGATGGATCAAGCTTCCAGCCATTTCTCCTCTCCTGCCAGTCTGCATACGCCTTAAAGTAGCTGTCCGGCCGGGAGGTATACCCCCAGATCCCTTCCTCCGCTTTCTTTTTGCAGGCGTCGATGATGGGCTGGGCTGTCTTAAAATCCATATCTGCGATCCATAAGGGGATCACATCGTCTGTACCAAAATTTTTTACGCGCTCATCGTATTTGGCGGAGCGGTTCTGGCTTCTGTCCACGGACTCATCAAAATTATATTTCATTTTTTACCTCTGCTTTCCCTAGGATAATTTTAAAGGCAGTTCAGGAGTTTCCTCCACTTTTTACTTATAGTATAATATTACTCATAGTATAATTATTTTTGTTGATTCTGTCAATATATTGACTTTGTTTTATTATGGTTTTATAATGTTTTAACATAGAGTAATCTCATTACAAAATATATCTACGCATTCTTAAGGAGGATTATCATGAAAATCTTTATTTCTGTTGACATGGAAGGCATGGCAGGCATCACGTCTCCGTCCCAGGAGCGGGAAGAGACTGTTTCTTTCCGCCGGGCGCTCCATAACCAGGTCCGTTGGATCATCGAAGGGATCCAGGCTTCTGAAAAAAATGAAGAGGTCGAGGAGATCACCATTGCCGATTCCCATGGAAGCGGAAGAAACCTTTCCTATGATGAACTGAGCCAGATGGATGACCGGATCAGCCTGGTCAGCGGCTCTCCGCGCCCGCAGTATATGGTGGCCTGTCTGGATGAGACATATGATGTGGCGTTCTTTGCCGGATACCACGCCGGCCCCGGAGAGATCTGCGCCAATATGGATCACAGCTTCTATGGAAAGGTCGTTTCATGCCTGAAGATCAATGGAGCCTATATGAACGAAACCGTTACCAACGCCGCCATTGCCGCCTCCTATAAGGTACCGGTAGGTCTGGTCATCGGCGATTCCGGTCTGCGCAGGCAGCTGATCGATAAGGAAATGATGCCCTGGGTAAAATTTGTGACCACAAAAGAATCCCTTACCCGCTATGCGGCAAAGTTCCAGCCCCAGAGAAAGCTCCGCGAGGATACCATCTGTGCAGTGAAGGAGGTCCTGGCATCTGACTTAAAGAAGCTTCCCCTTTACGAGACAGCCGTTCCGGCCGTTCTGGGCATTGATTTTAAATCAACAGCCATGGCCGATGCCGTTGCCCTGACTCCGGGCGTAAGACGCTTAAGCGGCACTGAGGTGGAGATCACCTGCGCTGATATGAAGGAACTGGCCTGCGGGATCTCCGCGCTCACAAGCCTCTCCGGAACCGCCAGCTAAGGGTCCCGGAATCTTTATCCGGCTGCCCGATCCCGCAGGAGGACGCCGCCGGAAGCAGCCCATGACCGGCATATGAAAGGGGGAAATCTGAACCATGTATGGAAATCGGATCCGGGAAGCCCGGAAGAAAAAAGGAATGACGTTGAAGCAGGTCGCAGACGCGACCGGATATACCATCGGGCATATCTCCCAGATCGAACGGAATCTGAAATCTCCGTCGCTTTCTGCCCTGAGAAAGATCGCCGCCTGCCTGGAATGCTCTGAGGTCTGGCTCATTATGGGGGAATCTGAACAGTCCCTTTTACCTCAGTCCAGTGGAGAAAGTGACTCCCGGAAATCCTACCTGATCCGCAAAGAGAACCGGATCCCCATGAAGATCCCCGAGATCGACATTTCCTACTCCATCTTCACCCCCTCCCATCTCCCGGACGGGAGGGCGGCGAAGATCACCGGTCTCATGGTCCGGATGCAGCCGAGGCACTGGGTCACAGAGCAGATGATCTCCCATACCACCTACGACGAAAGCCTCCTGCTCTTAAAGGGAGAGCTGGAGCTCCACATAGACAACAGCGTATACACGGTCCATGAGGGCGACAGCTTCTATATTCCCAGCGGCAGCCTGCACAACTATATGAACCGATCAAAGGAAGAGGCGGTCATCGTCGTCTACTTCTCACAATTAGTATACTAAGGAAGCTGTAACTATGAAATACATCATTGACGGACATTATGACATTCTCATGGACGTGGCCGCCCGCCGAAAAAAAGGCGAGCGCCAGGTCATCCGGAGGCGTTACTATCCCGCCTTCCAGAAGGGCGGCGTGACCGGTATTGTCGCCTCCATTTTTGTGGACAGCCAGTACCTGCCCTATGGGGCCCTTTCTGTGGCCATGGAGCAGATCTCGGCCCTCCACTGCGAGATCGAGGAGACCCCGGACCTTCTCATGCTCTGCACCAGCGCAGACGACTTTCTCCGGGCCGCCGAAACCGGACGGATCGGCTTTCTTCTCTCCTTTGAGGGAGCAGAGCCCGTTTCCTCCTGCCTCCTGCTCCACGGCTTTTATGCCGCAGGCGTCCGTGGACTGGGACTGGCCTGGAGCCGCAGAAACGCTGCGGCTGACGGCTGCGACTTTTCCGGCAGCCTGAAAAAAGGCGGCCTTACGGAGTTTGGCCGGGAGCTGGTGAAGGAAGCCGAAGACCTTCATATGATCCTGGATCTCAGCCATTTAAGCGACGAAGGGGTGGAGGACGTGCTCTCCATCACCTCCTGCCCGGTGATCGCCTCCCACTCCAACTCCAGGGCCGTTGCCGGCAGCAACCGGAACCTGACCGACTGCCAGATGCGGGAGATCGCCAGCCGCGGCGGAACGGTGGGACTCAACGGGTGTAGTCTCCTGACCGCCGGTCCCGGTGTTTCCCCCGACCAGAACGGACTGACCGCCCATCTGGATCATATGACAGAGATCATGGGAGAGGACCATGTGGCCTTTGGCTTTGATTTCTGCGACTCATTTTTTGCGGACGACCTGTCCTCGTCCACGGACCAGATGCCGGAGCGCCCCTTTGATATCCTCTCCGGAGCCCACGAAGACCTTCCGGCCTTCCTGGACCATTTAAGGCAGCACGGGTATACAGAAAGCCATCTGGCAAAGTTGGCCGGGGAAAACTGGCTCCATACCTTCCGTCACATTTTAAAACACTGATATTTCTGAAAGGATACGACCAATGAACACAACTATAACCAAACAGCTCGACGATCTTTTCCGCGTATGGGACAACGGCCTCTGCCCGGGAGCCCAGGTGCTGATCCGCCAGCACGGCGAAACGGTTTATGAAAAATGCTTTGGCTACGGAAACCTGGAGAACCAGCTGAAGATCAAAAACGACAGCATCCTGCACGTGGCCTCCATCTCCAAGGAGTTCACCGTCCTCTCCATCCTCCTTCTCTGGAAGGAAGGGAAGCTGGGCCTGGACGACGATATCCGTAAATATGTAGGAGAATATATCAACATCGAAGAGCCCATTACCGTGCGCCAGATGATGAACAATGTCAGCGGCCTTAGGGACCAGTGGGAGCTTTTATTCATGCGCAGCATCACCATCAATGACCAGATCACCATGGACGACATCAACACCACCATCCGGCTCCAGAAGCACTTAAACTTCAAGCCCCAGTCCAGATATCTTTACAGCAACACGGGCTTCCATCTTCTGGCGCTGATCGTTGAAAAGCTGTCCGGCATGAGCTTCCCACAGTTTGCCAAAGAACGGATCTTCAAGCCTCTCGGCATGGAGCACACCTTCGTCCGGGAAAGCTACACCCAGATCGTTCCCAACCTGGTCTACTCCTACCAGGACGACGGCGATGGAAATTACTATTATAATCCCTTAAACTATTGCGTTTACGGCCCCACCTCCGTCAATACATGTGCCTCCGATCTCAGTAAGATCCTGGACGAGTACATCCATCCCCAGGTCATCGACCCGGAGATCATTTCCCTGATGAAGACCCCGGCCATCTTAAGCGACGGAACGGCTGCGGAATACTGCGGCGGCCTCATGACCCATAAGCTCCACGGACTGGATGTGTTCGGCCACGGCGGCGCCGATGCCGCTTACCGCGGACAGGTATCCTGTATCCCGGAAAAGGAGCTGGAGGTGATCCTATTAAGCAATACCACCACCCGCGTCATGGCAAAAATGGCCGATAAGGCTGCCTGCATCGTTCTTGGTCTTCCGGACTGCACCGAGCCCGCTGTACCGGAGCACAAAGAGGCTCCCGCCCATGCCGGTCTGTTTGCTGCATCCCTTCCCGATGATCCGCTGTTTGTGAACATCCTGGACCATGACGGAACGCTCTTTATGAAGAGAGAATGGTGCGAAACTGAACTGGTCAGAACTGAAGACGGCGGCTACCGGGTCGGCACTCTGGACGAGGTGATCTACTTCACAGAGGAAGGGATCCTTTACCGCCTTCCGGCCCGCGTGGTAAAAATGACGCCGGTCTCCCCGGCCGATCCCTCTCTTTTTGAGGAAGGCCATTACTACGATGAGGAGACTGACGCCCACGTTACTCTTGAAAAAACAGAAAACGGCTGCGGCCTCTGTATGCTCCGTTATGGAAAATCAGAGCTTTACAGGAACGCAGCCGGAGAAAACATCTTCAGCTTCGGCCCGGATCTTACGATGTATGTGAAGCCTGAAAACGGCTCCCTCATCCTGGACGGAGGCCGGATCAAAAATATCGTACTGAAGAAGATGGACTAGATCAGTCCCACGCTCTTCATAAAGAAGATCCACCCAAACAGGGTCCCAACGGCGACGACGGTGCTGATGACCACGAACTGGCCAGCCAGCTCGCCGTCGCCGCCCATATTCTGGGCCATGGGATAAGAGGCGGCGGCCACCGGCGTTCCGTAGATCGCCACCAAAAGGAACAGCTCCAGATCCCGGAGGCCAAAGGCGTAGCCCAGGGCCAGCATCACCGCAGGAAGCACCAGGAGCTTTAAGGACAGGGCCGGTACCAGGTATTTCATGTTGCCGCGGATGGCGTTGAAATGGAGCGTCCCGCCCAGGACGAACAGGGCCACTGGCGAGGTGGCGTCCGCAAAGGCCGCAATGGGCGTTAAAAGGCTCTTGGGCACATGGATGCCCAGGAAGAAAAACAGAAGACCCACCACGGCTCCCTGGAGCAGCGGATTTTTCACCACATTGACCAGGATCGTCTTCACGTCTGTTTTCCCTTCTGAATTGAACATTTCCAGGATCACCACGGAAGTCGTATTATAAATGGTGATCACCACAGTCACCACCATGGCCGCCACAGAGGAGGCCACATCTCCAAACACAGAAACAGTCAGAGGAAGACCGAACAGGACGAAATTGCTCCGGTAAATGGCCTGGATGATCACGCCCCTTCTGGGATTCTCCTTTACCAGCCTGGGGACCGTGAGCACCAGGATCACCTCCAGCACCAGGATACTGACGCCGCAGAAAATGAGCATCACCGGTCTGGGAAGGGAGCTGGCGTCAGCCTTATAAATGTTATAGAAGGTCATAAACGGATAAAAGACCTTAAATACCATCTTATTCAGCTGCTGGAGAAAGTCCTCCTTTACCACTCCCTTGATCTTCATCACATATCCGAAGGTAATGTAACAGAGAAATGGGACAACCGCGTTGACCGCTACCAAAAAGCTTTCCATATTCTGTCTTCCTCTCTTTCTTCTCCGTCCTTAATCCAGGCTCCAGGGACCGTTTCCCTTATCCCTGGCGTAAATTTCAAGGCCGCAGCCGGAAATGTATTCGCCGTTCATTTCCAGGGCATAGGAAATGACGACCCGCATGGATGTCTCATCTTCCTCCACCTCCAGGGCTGAGGTGGTGATCCCCAGGATGATCAGTCCCACCGGCGTCATATAGTTGCACATGTGCTTTTTCCCGCACTCAAAGGTCATATGGGTGTCCACCAGTCCCCGCTTGGTCACCTCCACCTTATCCGGCCAGATCTTCACGATATTGTGGGTCTGGTCTCCGCCCTCCACAATGGTCTCGTCATAGATCAGATATTTTTTTCCATTCTTTTCATTAAAGGTCCCCGCAGTGATCATCTCGATCACGTCATTCTCGTCGTCCATGAACTGGGTCCCCTTGACTCTTACCAGAACATCTTTTGTCATCTGTTGCTCCTAATATTTCTCAATGTCGATCAGCATGGTGTTCTTCACCTTCCCGGGAAGGATAAACCCGGCAAAGGAGCTGAATTTTTCTGCCATATCGCTCACATAAAACTGGTACTTTTCCTCCACCCGGACCTCCTGGTCCCCGTCGCAGTCCATCTCCATGGACCGGAGAAGGGTCTTAAGCTGCACCGCCGTCTCATAGGCCGGATTCACCAGAGTCACCTCGTCTCCCATGGTGCGGGCGATGGTGGAGCGGATCAGAGGATAATGGGTACAGCCCATGACCAGGGTATCGATGTATTTTTCCTTCAGCACCGACAGATACCGGGAGGCGATCTCGTCCGTCACAGTATCGTGGAGAAGCCCCTCCTCCACCAGGGGAACGAACAGAGGGCAGGCCTTTCCGAATACCTCCACCGCCGGATTCATGCTTTTTAAAACAGAGGAATACGCTTTGCTGTTGATGGTCCCATCGGTCCCGATCACTCCAATCCTCCCGTTTTTTGTGGCGGAGACCGCCGCCCTGGCCCCGGCGTTGATCACGCCGATGATGGGGATATCCTCAGACCGTCTCAGGGCGTCCAGGGCATAGGAGGACGCCGTATTGCAGGCGATGACGATGGCCTTCACTCCCTTGGACCGCAAAAAGCGCATGATCTGCTCCGAAAAACGGATCACCGTATCCTGGGATTTTGTCCCGTAGGGAAGGCGGGCCGTATCCCCGAAATAAACGATCCTCTCGTCCGGAAGCTGCCGCATCACCTCTCTGGCCACCGTGAGCCCTCCCACGCCGGAATCAAAGATCCCGATGGGTGCGTTCTTATCCATAATAAGCGCCTACCTTTCGTAGCGCTTGAGCGCATGTTCCAGAAGATCGTCCACCAGCTTCTCTTTTCCCACGCCCCTGGCCTCCCAGAGCATGGGGTACATACTGATGGCCGTGAAGCCGGGCATGGTATTGATCTCATTGAAGACCACCTCCCCGTCCTCCTTTACGAAGAAGTCCACCCGGGAAAGGCCATAGCCGTCCACAGCCTTAAAAATACGAACCGCCGACTCCCGGATCTCCTCTGCCGCGTTTCCCGGAAGCTCCGGATCCACCACGGTCCTGGAATCAGAATTATAATATTTGGCGTCAAAATCATAGAAATCAGCCGCCGCCAGGATCTCTCCCACGCCGGAGGCCCGTACCTCCTCTTTTCCGCCGCCAAAGACCGCGCACTCCACCTCGTGGCCCACGATCATCTCCTCCACCAGGATCCGCCGGTCATGGAGCGCCGCCTCCTTAAGGCCGTTTTCCAGGGACTTCCGGTCGTCGGCCCGGGACACGCCCCTGGAGGAGCCTGCGTTGGACGGCTTTATGAACACCGGATACGGAAACGCGTCCTCCACCCGCTTTGCCACCTGGTCCATCTGCTCCAGCTCTTCCTTCATCACCGGCACGTATTCTGCCTGGCGGATCCCCAGGTCCTTTACGATCAGCTTCGTGGACAGCTTATCCATGGACACGGCGGAGGCTAAGACGCCGCAGCCCACATAGGGGATCTGCGCCAGCTCCAGGATCCCCTGGACCGTACCGTCCTCTCCGTAAAGGCCGTGGAGCACCGGGAACACCACGTCCACCGGGATCTTTTCTGCCTTTCCGTGGCGGATCACCCATAAGACCTTTTCTGTGGCGTCCGGGGAAAGAACAGCCCTGGAGCCACTGGTCCTCCAGGTGTCATTTTTCACCTCATCCAGAGAGTCCACCTTGAGCCAGCGGCCCTCCTCTGTGATCCCCACCAGGATCACATTGTATTTTTCCTTATTGATATTGGCTGCCACATTCTGGACAGACATACAGGAGACCACATGCTCCGAAGACTGCCCGCCAAACAGGGCTACCACATTTAATTTTTCCATATTGATCTGCTGCTTCCTTTCATGGTTGATGGGCCGGAAGAGCCTTCTATAGGCCGGACGGAGGATCTCCTCCCGCGCCCGTTCTCTCCTCGGCGTCAATTCGTTTAAATTATAGCACAACAGGCAATAATTACAAATAGCAAAATCGTATAAAAAACTGGAGGAGCTCATGAAAAAGAAATGGTATATCTGCCTGTCCATGACACTGGCACTGATGGTCTTTTTAACGGCCATGAACGGTCTGAGGAGAAAGGAGGAGGCCCTGGCCTCGCGGATCGCACCAAAGGTCCTGCGGTTCCATGTGCTGGCCAACAGCGATTCCCCTAAAGACCAGGCTTTGAAGCTGGAGGTAAAGGACCTCCTTCTGGATACCATCCGCCAGGGCCTGGGATCAGAAACGGCGCAGGGGCCGGAGCAGGGCGCAGGAAATCCTCCGCCGGAAGGACCCGGGACAGAGGCGGGAGACGGCCTTACAAAAGACCAGACGGCCTCCTACATCCTGGAGCATAAAGCATTTCTGGAGGAGACGGCGGAAGCATACATGAAAAGCCGCGGCTTCTCCTATGGCGCGGATATCCGCCTGGAGCGGTGTCTGTTCCCGGAAAAAACCTACGGGGACATGACCTTCCCGGCGGGGACCTACGACGCGGTCCGGGTGCTTTTAGGGGAAGGAAAGGGGAAAAATTTCTGGTGCGTCCTCTATCCCTCCCTCTGCTATGTGGACAGCACCCACGCCGTTGTGCCGGAGGACTCCAGGAATCAGCTGAAGGCCCTGCTTCCCGAGGACGATTTTTCCGCACTCATGCGGGCCAGGCACCCGTCCGCACTCCGCCTTCCCGGGCATGAGAAAACGGGACAGAAGGCGTCAGAGGACGCTCTGCCCCGCGTTACGGTACGGTTTAAACTGGCGGAAATACTCTCATTTTAGGACACGCTCAGATTCCCCTCCACCGCCTGGTCATACGTTTCCATGGCCTGGAACAGGGCCAGATCCGCCGTTTTCACAGCCGTCTCCTTTGCCGCATAGGAATTTTTCTGCTGGAGGTATTCCAGACGGCCGATGGTGCCCACGGACATTTTCCGGTCCGCTGCCTCCATCTTGGTCTTTTCCAGCTCCAGGGCTGCCACGGCAGTCTGGTATTCATTTCTCTTCTGGAGCACCTGGTTATACAGGTTTTCCAGGGAGGAGGAAATGGCTGCCGTCTGGTCCTCAATGGTACGGGCCATATTCTGCTGCTCCACAGAGCCGTCTGTAAGCTGCTCATAGCTCAGACGGTTGTATTTTAAGGTGTAGTTGTTGTCGATGGCCGCCTGTTTATCGGCTGCCGGATCCATGGCGCCGATCCTGGAAAGATCCGCTCCCGGCACCTTCCGGATCTCCGGGTTCCCGTTATACTCCCATCCCAGGAGCGTACACAGGCTCTGGCGCAACTTCACCTCGCTGGCGTCCATGGCGAGCCTTCCGGCCTGGGCTGACTCCAGGTTCTGTCTGGCCGTCAGCACCGCGTTCTCCGTCGCCAGCCCCACAGATGCCTGGGTCTGGGCAGACTTATAGACCTCCTCCAGGAGAGCGATGGAATCCTCCAGGCTGACCTTCTGGAGCAGGAGCTGCTCATAACCGATCATGGCGCTCTGGGCCCCGGATACCAGAGCCGCCCGGGTGCTGTCCACCATCTTTACCTTTAACATCTCCGGCGTCACTGCGGACAGAGAATCGGCCGACAGCGTCATCTGCTCTGCCTGCTGGGACAAAACCTCCGAGGAGTACACCAGCTCCGCATACGTTCCCGGCGTTACCATATTCTGGTATCCCAGAAGATCCTCAAAGGTGCCGGCCATGCCGGAAAGCTGCCCTGCCTGGTCCGCCAGGCTGCCGGAGCCTTCCATGATCTGGTTCTTCAATTTATCCACATCTTTATAATCGTCCTTGGTATCCGAATACGTATCCTTTACGTTTTTTAACGTCGGGTTATAAGTATCCACCAGAAGTCCGATCTCCTCATATTCCAGGACGTTGTCCTGGATCCGCGCCATAGTAGCGTCGTCGTAGGGCTGTCCCGGCCCCGGCACAAACTCCTCCGCGTACGCCGGTACAGTCCAGGCCAGTGAAACAGCCAGCGCCGCCGGGATCACCCATCTTCCCATCGTCATTTTTCTCATCATTCTGTCATTCCTTTCCGGGTCCTGCCCGCTACATGGCTCCCTGGCCCTGGCTCTGGGCTCCCGAGGCCAGCTCCATCATGCCCTTTACGGCCCATTCGTATTCCTCCATGGCCCCCGTTAAAGCCAGGCTGGCTTCCGTAAATTCCGCCTCCGCCGCCAGATAGGCGCTTTCCGCCGTCAGATATTCCTGGCGGCTCATCATACCCAGGGCGTTTTTCCGGTCTGCCGCAGCCTTGTCGGCCCCATCAGCCGCAAACTTGGTCTTTGCCGCCTCATAGGCCGCCTGCTTCTGGAGCACATCCTTATATAAGAGGTCCAGACTGGTCCGCACCTCATTTTCCTGGTCCTTAATGGTCCGGGCCTTGGCCACAGCCCCTCCCTGGGACGAGGACGACGCCATCCTGGTGTCGTAAAGGGTCACATTATTCTCAATGGCCTTGCTGATATCTGCCGCCAGATCGTAGGATGCGATCCTTGCCAGATCTGGCTCCGGTACCTTCTGGATCGCCGGATCCGCGTCATAACGCCACCCCAGCATCCGGATCAGCGTCTGCTTCTGGTCCTTTTCTTCATTTTCCGCCGAAAAAGCTGCCGCCCGGGCAGAATTTAAGGCTTCCTCCGCCGCCAGCACGTTTTCTGCCGAATAGAGCCCCAGCTCCATCTGGCGCTTTGCCGCCTCATACGTAAGCTCCGCCATTTCCAGGGACTTTTCTGCCGCCTTCGTCTTAAGCTCCAGGATCTCATGGTCCCGCATCATGGCGTTCACAGTCTTCACTGTGTTGTTTTTTGAGATCCGCAGGGCCCTTAGGGCCGAAGCCCCCGAGGCAGACCGGCCTTTGGCCGCGTCCTCCAGATCCTTTGCCCTGGCCCGGAGGATCCGCACGTTGTTCCTGTACTCCTCATACTCCTGCTTCGTGATGCTGTCCTTCTCATCCTCTGCCGTATCCGCCAGGGTCTCCGCCTCCTGGCGCAGGGTCTCTGCCACGCTTAAAAGCTGGTCCTTTGTGAGTCCCGTGGAGCTTCCCGGATTATAATAGAACTGGTCCAGCTGTTTCTGGTAAGCGCTGTTATACCGTTCCACCAGTCCCGGGATCTCCCAGTATTCCAGGGTATCGTCTGCAAAGCTGGCCAGTGCGGCCTCGTCATATTCCGTCACAGGCGATGCCTGGACTGCCACCGTGGCCCGTGCCGTCAGAAGACCGGTCCCGGGAACGCTTATGATCCCGCCCAGGGCCGCTGCAAAGACCAGGAGCCCTGTTTTTTTCCATGATCGTATATCCTTCATGGGATCTTCCTCCCTTCTTTCCCTTTTTAAGCATATACAGAAAGGACCGGAAACGCAATAAAATTTCTCTTACGATTTCTTTCGTTTCTGGTCCTTTTCTTATGATCTTACGCCCTTATCAGTCGTAGTCCGGCTCCTCCTTGGGCTTCCGGTTCATGAGTCTGTAATAGACCGGCAGCATCAGGAGCGCCAGGACTGTGGAGGCGATGAGGCCGCCCACATCCACCAGAGCCAGGCCCTGCATCATTTCTCCCGCATCGCCGTAGGCCAGGGCCATGGGGATCATGGCCACGATGGTGGTGAGGGTCGTCATCAGCATGGGACGGATACGGGTGGCTCCGGCCTCGATCACCGCCTCGTCCAGATCCATCTCATTCCGGTACTGGTTGGCGGTGTCCACATAGAGGATACCGTTGTTTACCACCGTTCCCACTAGCATTAAGAAGCCCAGAAGGCTCACCATGCTGATGGGGCTGTCTGCCAGCCAGAGGAGGCCGAAGGCTCCGATCAGGGAGAACGGGATCGTGGTCATTACCATGATGGAGAACTTGGGCGACTCGAACTGGGCCGCCATGACCACAAATACCAGGAACACGGCAATGGCAATGGCCTGGCCCAGGGAAGAGAATTCCTCATTCATCATCTCGTCCATGGTGTTCTGCTGCATGGAGACTGATGCATTTAAGTATTTCCCGATGACCTCCTCCCGGAGCTTCCCATTTGTGGAAAGATCCGCCTTGTCAGTCAGCTGGCCGGAAATGGTCACCTGGTACTGTTTGTCGCTCTTCGTGATGCTCTGGGGGCTGTCCTTGAAGCCGATCTCTGCAATATCGGTCAATGCCACCATGCTTCCTGTGGCCGTGGGAAGAACGATGCCCTGGAGCTTATCAATGGTATCGTACTGGTCATCCCCGTACTCCACCTTTACGCTTAAGTCATTTCCGTTGACGTTCAGAGTGGTCGCCTCTGTCCCGCTCAGCATGGCATAGACCTGGCCGGCCACCTGGGCCGGAGCCAGTCCCTCTGCCGATGCCTTCACCGGATCCACAGAGATCTTCACCAAAGGCGCGTCATTTTCCAGGGATGAATGGACATGGGTCACCTCCGGTCTGGCCTGGAGCTCTTCCACAATGGCGTCCGATGCCGCCTTCAGCTCATCGTACTGGGTGCTGACTAAAATGTAGTTCACCTGGTCCGCCGGGTTCATGGTCATGGTGGAGCCCAGGGAGCTCTGCTTTTCCAGGGAAATGGCGCAGTCCGGCCACTTCTGCAGCTCCCGCTTCCATTCCTTTAAGATCTCGTCGGTCTCCCTGGATTTATCATCCTTTAAGTAAGCTGTAATGGATGCGCCGCTGCCTCCCATGGAAAGCCCCGAGCTTCCGTAGGACAGAATATAAAAATCCAGATCTGCATCCTTCGTGATATAATCCTCCACCTTCACCAGCACATCATTGACCCGGTCAATGGTCAGGCCCGGCTGGGTCTCCACGGTGATCCCGATGATGCCTGGGTCGTCAGCCACCATCAGCTCCATCTTCAGCTGTCCGGCCATCATAAAGGACAGGACCAGAAGGACCACCGAAGTGATCATTACCAGGGCCTTGTGGCGCAGGAGCTTCCTCACCAGGCTCCGGTAGCCGTCCTGCATGGCCCGCAGCATCCGGGAAGCCGGATTTTCTGTTTTTTCTTTCGGACGGTAAAAGGTATAGCATAAAGGTACGATGGTCATGGCGGAGATCAAAGATGCCACCATACAGAATACGATGGTAAAGCCCAGAGGCTTGAACATCTGTCCGCTCATGCCCTTGATCAGCGCCAGGGGGATGAACACGACGCAGGTGGTGACCGTACCGCCGATGATGGATTCCAGAACGGCCTTTGTGCCGTCTAAGGCCGCATTTCTGGCCTCCACAAAGCCTCCCCTTTTCGTATTCCTGAAGCAGCTCTCCAGCACTACGATGGAGTTATCCACCATCATTCCCACGCCCAGTACCAGGCTGGACAGGGTGATGACATTCAGAGAGAAGCCCATGGCCTTCATAAGGATCAGGGCCGCCAGGATGGACACGGGAATGGAGGTTCCCACGATCAGGGACGCCTTCATGTCGCCAAAGAACAGCCAGATGATGACCATGGAGACCGCAACGGCCATGATCATGGTCTGGAACACGCTTTCCAGGGAGCTGGAGATGGATTCGCTGCTGTCGTTGATGACCACCACCTCCAGGGCCGGGTCATCGGCCTTCAGATCATCCACGATCTTCAGCACATCCCTGGACACCTCCATGTTGCTGCTCTCCTGGTTTTTCTTGATGCCCAGGGCGATGGTGTCCTTGCCGTTATAACGGCCGATGCTGCTTTTTTCCTCCAGAGTGCTGTAAACCTCCGCCACGTCCTCCAGGTAGATGATATTTCCGTTTCCCAGAGTAATAGGGATCTTCTTTAAAAGTTCAATGGTATCGAAATCAGTGCCCGAGGTCACAGAAAGCTTTTTATTTCCCACAGTGGTGCTGCCGATGGGCATGGAAAAATCGGCGGAGCCCACACACTGGGCGATGGCGTTCATGTTCAGATGGTACTGGGCCAGCTTTTCCGGGATCAGCTCCACCTTAATATATTCCTCCTGGCCGCCGCTGACGTCCACGCTGGCCACAGAGGACAGCTTCTCAAACTCCGGAACGATCCGGCTGTCCACATAGTTGTAAAGGTTATCCGCCTGCTCGTTGTTGACCGCCAGGGTGATGGCCGGAGTATCGTTGATGTCCATCTCGATGATGGTGGGCGTCTGCACGTCCTCCGGAAATTCGTTCACCAGGCCGTCCAGCTTTTTCTTCAGATCGTCGTAGGCCTTATCCATGTCCTTGCCGTACTCGTACTGCAAGAGCACCAGGCCGAAGTTTTCTGCGGACATACTGGTGATGGTATCCACGCCCGTAAGAGTGCCGATCTCATCCTCGATGGGCTTTGTGACCAGCTCCTCCACATCCTCGGGACTGGCTCCCGGATAAACGGCGTTGACCACCAGCATGGGCATCTCCATTTCCGGCGTAAGCTCCAGCTTCGAGGAAAATACAGAGGAAAGACCGAAGACGATGAGGCACAGCACAACCAGGACCGTTGTGACCGGCCGCCTTAATACCTGTTTTGTCAAACCCATATCTGTGCCTCCTTACTGAGCGTTTGCTGATGTCTCTTCTGCCGCCGGCTCCGATGCCTCTGCATCTCCGGCTGCTGCATCTGCTGCCGGTTCCCCTGGAGCGTCTGTCATGGGCGCTTCTCCGTTCCCGGCCTCCGGACTCTCCCCGGCTCCAGCGCTCTCTCCGCCGTCCAGGGATGTTTCAGCGTCTGTACCGGAGCCCTCCGCCATCTGCACCGGAGCTCCCTCATAAAGCTCCTTCGTCCAGGTGGTGATCACCTGGTCGCTGTAATCCAGGCCCGAAAGCACCTGGATCCGTTCTGAGCCGATGAGCCCGTCCTCGATGGCCACCTTGCGGGCAGCTCCCGCCGCCTGGTCATAGGTATATACATAGGCCTGGCCGCCGCTGTAAGAAACACAGTCCACCGGGACCGTCATGACGTTTTCTGCCTTTTCTGAGATAACGGAAAGCTTCACCACCGTGCCAGTGGCCAGGGCATCGGCCCCCTCCAGGCTGGCCTTGATCTTAAAAAGACCGGTCTGCTGGTCCACCATGGTGGCGATCTCCGTGATCACGCCGTTATATTCCGTTCCATTCTTTTCCACGGTCATGGCGTCTCCGGGATGAAGTCCCTCCCGTACCCGCTCGCTGACGGAAAATGCCACGGACTTATTGCCCGCTCCGGAGATCACCGCTGCCACAGAGCCTGCGGCCATCATGTCATGGACCTTCACATCAAAGCTCTCCAGAAGACCGCTGATGGGCGCTGTCACCGTACTGTTCTCCATCTGTATGTCATAATTCAGCTTGGCCCCGTCGTACTGGAGCTTCGCCATGGACACGCCGTTGACTACCTGCTCGTAGGCCTGGGCAGAAATATCCCCGCTGTCATAAAGGACCTTCATCCGGTTTAAATTGGTCTGGGCATCGTCTAAGGATACCTTGGCCGTATTTAACTGGATCCTGGCGGATTCCAGCTGCTTATTGTCGATCTTAAAAAGCGTCTGGTCCTTTTCCACCATCTCTCCCTGGTTTACATAAACCTCCAGGACCTCTCCGCTTCCCATGGCCGCCACATAGACCACATCCGCCGGCTCCACGGTTCCTGTCAGATCCGTGGAGATGGAAATGGTATCTGCCGCAGGGTTTTCCACCTGGACCGATGGATCCGGAACCGCCTCCATGGGCTCCTCCTTCTTCGTCATACGCATGAACACCAGGGTCCCCAGCGCTCCCACGGCCAGAACTGCTGTCACTGCTTTTGCCAGTTTTTTCATAATTTTTATTCTCCTCTTTTTTATTCTGTTTTTTCCTGTTCCGCACTCCGAGGACAGACGCCGTATCTCAGAAGATTGATGCGCCTGTTATAAAAGTCCATGGCCTCCTCTGCCCCGCATTCCCCGTTCAGCTTCTTCTTTAAAGCCATCATCATAGTGATGGCATGGAGATCCATCAGATCTGTAAAGGTTATAAAATCCATAGGGAACCGGCCCTGGTCCAGGAGACCGTAGATCCGGTCCAGATAGGACCGCTTGCATTCCATATGATCTTCCCCTTTTTCACCCTTGACGCTTTCCTTAAACAGGTCAAAGAATGTCTTGCTCTCGATGAGCTTTGTGATCATTCCCATGAAGCCGCCGTCATTGGCATGGGTGATGGTATGCTCCAGGGACCGGGAAAGGGTCAGCCAGATATCCCCGCCGTTCTCCTCCATATCCTGGACGTAAAAATCGTTGTGCTCCCGGACCCGGTCGCTGATGAGCCACCGCAGAAGATCGTATTTGCTCTCAAAATATGTATAGAAGCTCCCGCGGGAAATATCCGCCTCCTGAATGATCCGGTTGATGGACGCGGATTCCGGGGACGTCCGCGTAAATTCCTGGATCCCCGCCCGCCGTATGGCCTCGATCTTCTCCTCCGGCAGCCTCTTAAACCGCTCTGTCGGCATGTGATCCCTCTTTTCATAAGTTCTGATTTTCCAAAGTGACAACTCGTCATTATTATAGTGACACCCTGTCACATTGTCAATGGGAAGGGGACAGATTTTATAGAATTTATAGAGTTTTTAGAAAAGTAAAATGAGCCGCAGGTCTGTATGCCAGACTCCGCAGCTCATTTTTTTCACAGGCTCCCGCCAGTCCGGGCCATACGGCCCCGGGCTCCTACCACTGGTTATAGGTCACGATCTCATCCAGTTCCTTTCTCGCTTTCTTTCTGGGCGCGCCCTCATTGGCCGGGTATCCCACAGTGATGATAAGGCGCACCGGACGCTCCTCGGGGATCCCGAAGGCCCTGTGGAGCTTTTCCTGGTTCATGGTGCCGATGATGCACGTTCCCAGCCCCATGGAAGCGGCTTCATAGCAGATCCCCATAGCCGCCATCCCGATATCCATCTGGGCAAAGTGCTGGGGGCCGTAATGCTCCTCCACTCCCGGCTTATACTGGGCCTTTTCCTCGCAGATCAGGATAAAGGCCGGGACGCTGGCTCCCCAGGGACAGCCCGTAAGGCCGTTGTCATCAAAGGCCTCCACCACCTTTTCACGGCTCTCCGGCTCATCCACAAGGATAAAATGCCACGGCTGGGAATTGCAGGCGCTGGGGGCAAAGCGGGCCACATCCACCAGATGGACCAGCTGTTCCCTCGTCACAGGGCGGTCTGCATACACCCGGCAGCTCTCCCGCTTCATCTGTAATTCTTCAAAATTCATAAAAACTCTCCTTTATTTTAAGCTCCTGGCCACCTCTCTGGCTGCCTCAAAATCATTAGTGACCGTGCCGTCGGGAAGGATGAATACCGGGATCCCCACCCGACCCTCCTTCCGGATCTCATCGTAAAGCTCCGGGTGGTTTTCCCGGATCCTCAGATACAGGCGCATATCGTTTAAATTCTCCACGATATCATGGAACTCCACCGGAAGCCCTTCCTCCTTAAGCTCCGCCAGGCGGTTCCGGCAGGCCTTGCAGAGATGGCTCCCCACCATCACCATCGCCGGCTTCTTCGCCCTTCTGGCCGCCTCAAAGGCCGCGTCGCAGTCCATGGTGACGGTACCGTCTTCTAAAACGAATACAGGGATCCCGATCTGGTTGTTTTCCCGGGCCTTCTTATAAAGCTCCGGATTTCCCTCACGGATCTCTAAGAATTCCTTCACATAGTCCAGGGCCTTTTCCATATCGTGAAATTCAATGGGAAGGCGCTCCCTTTGGATCACCTCCATGGCTGATACACAGTCCTTGCAGATATGGTTTCCTATCATTCTGATCATCTTGTGGTTCCTCCTTTTTATCTGCTGCCCCGCAGAGCTTTTCGCCCGGGGCGGTTCTTTTCTCAGGCATCGTTTCCTTCCCTAGACCGTTTCGCCCTCTTCCGGCGCATAAAGGCTCAGCAAACAGAACTCTCCGCTGCCGCTGTCATCGTAGGCTGCCCAAGCCTCCAGGCCCTGGTACATCACCTCTCCGGTGATCCCGTCCTCCAGCCCGCCTTCCATAACTACGGTCTCAAAGACCATCTGACCGCCGGGATTTTCAGAAACAGCTCCCGATTCCTTCAGAAGCTCCATGACCATATCCAGAAGCTGGTACATGGCCTCCAGGTTATCTGCGGAGACCTGTATGCCGTGGAGGCTGCCGTCGCCGGTGTCCAGGCTCAGGGTCACGGCCCGGTACCAGCCGTCCTCCCCCGTAAGGATATAGTCATACCGGACCTCATAATTGGTGAACTCCCCAAAGGCAAAGTTAGCGCTGGTCCGGCCCAGCTCCTCCACCGCCAGGCCATGGTCTGCGGCCAGGCCCTCCAGGTCCGCCTGCAGCTCATCGCCGTTTACGTCCAGGTGGCCGTAGCCATTGCACCGGATCCCCGCAGCCCGGACCTCCTCCTCTGAAAGCTCCTGCTCTCCGGCCGCCGTTTCCTCCGGCCAAACCTCCTCGATAGAGATCCCCTCATCCCAGGATCCCTCCTCCGGATATACCGGCTCCGGCTCCAAGTCCGGGACCATATGGCTTATACTGTTCATGACCATCCCGCCGGAGGCCATGATCACAGCCGCTGCGGCTGCGGCCAGGATCCACACCGGGGCCCATCCCCGGCCAGGCCGGGACGCACTTCGGCCGGAGCCTGTGCTCTGGTTCCGGGATACCGGCGCTTCAGAAGCCTTCTTTCCCGGCCTCCCATTCTTTCCGGCCTTGGCCTTAGGTGCGGCGGCCGCCTTACTTCCCGGCCATCCGGCCTTTTCCACATCCTCATACGAAGCTCTGCGGTCCGGCCCGCCTCCCATTTCCCCGGTATGCAGATCACCGTGGTACTGGCAGTGCTCCTCTGAAGCCGGATGTCTTTCATTTAAATAATAATTCACGTCCACGATCAGAGGCGTTTTCACAAAACGACGGCATCCCCGGCAGTAGCGGCCTTCCAGCTCCTGATCGCAGTACGGGCAGATTCGTTTTCTCATCTGATCCCCTCCTGCTGTCAGTATACACTACTTCCAGGGATGCGTAAACAAAAAATATCCTATCGGTTTAAAATTTCCATGAACTCTTCGCCAGTAATGGTCTCCTTTTCCAGAAGATAAGCCGAAAGCTCATTGAGTTTTCCCGCATGTTCCTTGAGGATCTCCATGGCCTTCCCGTACTGCTCCTTCACGGTCTTAATGACCTCCTCGTCGATGGCCCTGGCCGTTTCCGGCGAGCAGGCTAAGGACGTGTCTCCGCCCAGATACTGGTTGGTCACGGTCTCTAAGGCCACCATTCCGAATTGCTCGCTCATACCGTACCGGGTCACCATGGCCCTGGCCAGCTTTGTGGCCTGCTCGATGTCGTTGGAAGCGCCGGTGGTGATGGAATGGAACATGAATTCCTCTGCCGCGCGGCCTCCGGTGAGGGTGGCGATCTTATTTAAGGCTTCTTCCTTACTCATTAAGAACCGTTCCCCGGCCTCCACCTGCATGGTGTAGCCCAGAGCGCCGCTGGTCCTGGGGATAATGGTGATCTTGTGGACCGGAGCTGAGTTGGACTGGCAGGCGGCCACCAGGGCGTGGCCGATCTCATGGTAGGCCACGATCCTCTTCTCGTTCTCAGACACCGCCGCATCCTTTCTCTGGTATCCGGCGATGACCGTCTCCACGCTCTCCTCCAGATCCGCCTGGCAGACGACTCTGCGGCCCAGACGCACGGCCCTTAAGGCCGCCTCGTTGATGATGTTGGCAAGCTCTGCACCGCTGGCGCCGGAGGTTGCCCTGGCAATGACGTTGAAGTCCACGGTATCGTCCATTTTCACACTGCGGCCATGGACTTTAAGGATCGCCTCACGGCCCTTAAGATCCGGCAGCTCCACCGGGATCCGGCGGTCAAAACGGCCCGGTCTTAACAGCGCCTGGTCCAGGGATTCGGGCCGGTTGGTGGCCGCCAGGATCACAACGCCCTTCTTTCCGTCAAAGCCGTCCATCTCTGTTAAGAGCTGGTTTAAGGTCTGCTCTCTCTCGTCGTTTCCGCCCATGCCGCTGCCGTCACGCTTTTTACCGATGGTATCGATCTCGTCAATGAATACGATACAGGGGGCCTTTTCGTTGGCCTGCTTAAACAGGTCGCGGACCTTGGCCGCTCCCATGCCCACGAACATCTCCACAAACTCCGAGCCGGAGATGGAGAAAAACGGCACATGGGCCTCTCCTGCCACGGCCTTTGCCAGAAGCGTCTTACCGGTTCCCGGAGGGCCCACCAGAAGGGCTCCCTTGGGAAGCGTTGCTCCGATGTCTGCATATTTCTTCGGGTCGTGCAGAAAGTCCACGATCTCCTTTAAGGCCTCCTTGGCCTCTTCCTCTCCGGCCACATCGGCAAAGGTCTTTCCCGTTTCATTTTCCGCATAGATCTTGGCGTTGGACTTTCCAAAGGTCATGGCGTTTCCGCCCATGCGCTTGGCCATCATCCGGCTGAGGAAATGGCCCATTAAGAACATGAGTCCAAAGGGCAGGATCCAGGTGGTCAGGAAATTCATCAGCGCCGATTCCTTATGGGGAATCACCTTTCCGAAGGTGACGCCTGCCTTATAGAGCCGGTTGGTCAGCGCCTCGTCCTCCCAGAGGCCAGTCTTATAGATCTGCTCCTTTCCCTGGGCGTCCGTGGCTAGGAACATGATCTGGTCCGTGTCCTTTTCCACCTGGACCACCTTTCCCGCGTCCACCATGGCCAAGAATTCATTGTAATTGACCTCCATCACCTTTTCTTCCATTACATTGGGGAAGACCAGGGCATTTAACAGCATGGTCACTAAAAATATGGTGAGGAAATAGTAGATCAGTCCCTTGGGGCTCTGCTGCGAGGGCTGTTTTCCAGGCGTTTTTCCGCCGTCTGTTGTTCCCATAAATATTCTCCTTTACTTTTTAACTTTTGTATCCGTATGCTGGTAAAGCATTTTTTCAAAATTCCGTGCAAACAGGACCACGGTGGTAACGATGGCAATGATATCCGCAATGGGCTCTGCGTAGAACAGTCCGTCGGTGCCCATGCCAAGCTTCGGAAGAAGGATGGCCAGGGGGATCAGAAGGATCACCTTTCTTAAAAGCGCCAGGAATACGGAGATCTTCGCCTGTCCCAGGGACAGGAAGGTCTGCTGGCAGGCCATCTGGGCCCCCATGATCAGGAAGCCGAACATATAGATCCTGGCCGCATAAACGCCGATCTCGATCACCTGGGCATTGTCCGAAAACAGACGGATGAATACCTGGGGGAATAAAAGCACAGCTCCCGTCCCCACCAGGGAAAAGCCGACTCCCGCCGCAAACAGCAGCCGGAAGGCCTTTTTGACCCGTTCATGGTTCCCGGCCCCATAGTTATAGCTGAGGATGGGCTGGGCCCCCTGGGTCAGTCCGGACAAAGGCAGGAACAGCATCTGCATGATGGAAAACAGGATGGTCATGGCTCCCACATAGTAGTCATTCCCGTAATGCTGCATTCCAGAGTTATACGTCAGCTGCACCAGGCATTCCGTAGCCTGCATGATGAACGGGGACGCTCCCAGGGCCAGCACCGGGACCAGGACTGCCTTTTTTATCTTCAGATTTTCTTTTCTGACCCTTAAGATGCTCTTCTTTCCGCAGAGGAAGGACAGCACCCAGACGGCTGATACGGTCTGGCTTACGATGGTCGCCAGGGCCGCTCCCTGGACGCCCATGTGAAGGCCGAAAATGAAAATGGGATCCAGGATGATATTTAACACAGCGCCGATGAGCACGGTCTTCATTCCCGTCTTTGCAAAGCCCTGGCAGTTGATGAACGTATTTAATCCCAGAGCGATCTGTACCGAAATGGTGCCCAAAAGATAGATCCCAAGATAGCTGTTGGCATAGCCGATGGTCTGTTCACTGGCTCCGAACAGCATCAGCAGCGGTTCCTTCACCACATAAAAGAACACGCTTAAGACCACGGCCAGGATGCACAGGGCCGTAATGCAGTTTCCCAGGATCCGCTCGGCCCCCTTCAGATCCTTCTTTCCCATACAGATGGCCGCCTGGGGCGCTCCCCCGGCTCCCACCAGGGCCGCAAAGGCGGAGATCAGAATGATCACTGGGAAGGTGACTCCCAGCCCGGCCAGAGCCAGGTGGCCCACCTCCGGGATCCGGCCCACATAGATCCGATCCACCATATTATAAAGAAGGTTCACAAGCTGGGCAAATACTGTGGGGACTGCCAGCTCTGCCATTAATTTCCCCAACGGGGCTGTTGCCATTTTGTTGTTGTCCTGTACCCTGCTGTCCATTGTTTCTTTCCACCGTCACTTTCCTTGATCGTCTCTTTCCCTTTATTCTTCCTGCATTCGTGGGAAAATATCCGTTCTTTTATAGTGACAACTTGTCACTTTTTGTACTGTGCATATCCTATCACGCAAACCATGGACCGTCAAGGAAGTTCACAAAACTTTCGCAATTATTATGTTTTTTTTAGATTTCGATCTTCATCCACCGGCCGCTCTTAAATCTCCAGGTGGTAAGAAGAAGCCTGGAGGTCTGATCTCCCAGGATCCCCATCCAGATCCCCACCAGTCCCAGTCCGCAGGCATAGCAGAATACATAAGACAGAATGGGTCGGACGAAGGTGATGCTGATGGTGGAGGCAATGGTGGTAAATACCACGTCCCCGGCTCCCCTTAAGCACCCCATATAGATCACCTGGGCGATCTGCAGAAGGACAATGAACGTCAGCACCCGGGTAATCTCCACTCCCATGGCTACCAGGTGGGACTCGTCGAAAAACAGATTAAAATACCAGGTGCCCAGGGTTGTGTAAAGGACCGCCAGCACAATGGAGATCATATTGCCGATCCTCTGGCAGATGGTGCCGTACATCTGGGCCAGATCCGGCCGCTTTTCTCCCAGGCTCCGGCCGCAGAGGGCCACCGCCGCCACCTGCATCCCGTCTCCAAAGGAAAAGGAAAGGCTCATGACGTTCATTCCCACCTGGTGGGCCGCAAAGGCGTCAGTCCCCAGCTTTGCCACCATGATGGAGACCGTAAGGAAGCCGATCCGCATGAAGATCTGCTCCACAAATACGCTGGAGGCCACCTTGAACATATTTTTTGCCGGCTCCAGGGTGATCCGCACCTTTTCCTTTATGATGAAGGGCAGGCTGACAAAATTATCCCGTTTCATGACCGAAAGAATGCTCATCAGACACGCGATGACCGTTCCGAACACCGTGGCCAGGGCCGCTCCGGTGATCCCCAGCTTCGGGAAGCCCAGATTCCCCTGGATCAGAAGGTAGTTTCCGATCATGTTGACCACATTGGAGGTCACATTGGTGCGCATGGCGATCTTTGTGTTTCCCGCCCCTCTCTGGGCCGCGTTGATGGCCATGGAAATAATGTTGAACATCATCCCGCCCATGATGATCTGGAAATACCGGACGGCTCCCGCCTGGGTATCCTCGTTTGCCCCGCAGAGCCGGATGATGGGATCTGCAAAGAACACGCAGGCCATACTGATCAGCGTCCCCACCGCCAGGGTAAAGGCCGCTGCCATTAAAAGCACCTGGTTGGCTCCGTGCTGGTCCTTCTCTCCCCGCCGTCTGGCCACCAGGGCTGACACCGAAACGTTGGTGGCGATGAAGATGCACAGCCCGATGAACTTGGGCTGGGTCGTAAGTCCCACGGCAGCCACGGCCTCCGGCCCCATGGAGCTGACCATCAGAGAATCCACCATTCCGGCCAGGGCAATAAAAAAGGACTCCATGACTGCAGGCCACGCCATATGGAATGCAGTATGGTATCCCTTTTTATTTCCGCCCATGAATTTCTGGATCCTGGTTTTTTGATTTCCTTCCATATTTTATCCTCCCCTGTTTTTCACATACCTTCATTATAAACTTCAGTACGTTAAAAAGCAAGTGCATCAAGAAAGGAGCCCGCCTGCGGCGGGCCGCTTCTGCGGCATAATTCCCTTCCGCCTGGGCTTACCTCTACTTTCCGGCCAACCCCAGGCTCCGGGACAGATCCTGCCGGAAGGCCAGCACATATTCCTTAAGCTCCAGGATCCGCTGGTCGGTCATACGGTTGGCCGGGGCCGAAATACTCAGTGCGTATACGGGATCCTTGTGGTAATCCCTGAGACTGGCGGCGATGCAGCGGACGCCCTCCTCGTTTTCTTCATCGTCCACCGCATATCCGTCTTTCCGTACCTGCTCCACCCGTTCCATGAGAACTGGAAGCTCTGTGATGGTCCTGGGCGTCAGCTTCCGGATCCGGGAATTTTTCCAGATCTCTCCGATCTCCTGGTCCGTCAGATCCGCCAGCAGGGCCTTTCCCACGCCGGAACAGTAAAGAGGGATCCGGCTTCCCACCCGGGATACCATACGGATGGAGCTGGCGAAGGATTCCACCTTGTCGATATAGACCGCCTCCGTCCCCTCCCGCTTCACCAGATGGACCGTCTCACCCGTCTGCTCCGACAGACGCTTTAACGACGGATGGATCAGGGCCGCCATACTGGTCTGTTCCAGGATCCGGCTGCCGATCTCCAAAAATTTCAGGGACAGGGAATATTTTAAGGATTCCTCGTCCTGGCGGATATAGCCCATATACTGTAAGGACGCCACCAGCCTGTGTACCGTGCTCTTATGAAATCCCAGGGAAGCGCTCAGCTCCATGATCCCCATAGGGCCATTTTCTGCCAGAAGCTCGATGACCTGGAACAGCTTCTCCGCCACCTGTATGGGATTTTTTGATTCTTCTTCCATAATACGATCTTCCTCCGGGCAATTAAAAAAGTCTGATTTTCTTTATGACGTCCACGAACTCCCTGTTGGACTTGGTCCGGGCGAACTGATCCAGGATCTTCTCCACCGCCTCATCGGCCTTCATGGAGCTGGTGGCCTTGCGGATGGAATCCACAGCCTCCGCCTCCTCTGGCGTCAGCAAAAGGTCATCCCGGCGGGTTCCGGATTTTAAGATATCGATGGCCGGGAAGATCCGCTTTTCAGACAGCTTCCGATCCAGGACCAGCTCCATATTTCCGGTTCCCTTGAATTCCTCATAGATCACATCGTCCATACGGCTTCCCGTATCCACCAGGGCTGTGGCAAGGATCGTCAAGCTTCCGCCCTCTCTCATATTCCTGGCCGCTCCGAAGAACCGCTTGGGCATATGGAGGGCCGCCGGATCCAGACCGCCGGAAAGCGTCCTTCCGCTGGGCGGGACCACCAGGTTATAGGCCCTGGCAAGGCGGGTCATGCTGTCTAACAGGATCATCACATCCCGGCCATGCTCTACCAGGCGCTTGGCCCGCTCAATGACCATTTCGGAAACCCTTTTATGGCGCTCCGGCAGCTCGTCAAAGGTGGAATAGATCACCTCCACATTGGGGCCGATGACCGATTCCTTAATATCCGTAACTTCCTCGGGACGCTCGTCGATCAGAAGGATGATCAGATGCATATCCGAGTGGTTGGTGGTCACGGCCTTTGCCACCTGCTTTAAAAGAGTGGTCTTACCGGCTTTTGGCGGGGATACGATCATGCCTCTCTGCCCTTTTCCAATGGGGGCCAGAAGATCCATGACCCGCATGGCCGTGGTGTTTCTTCCGTTCTTCACCTCCAGGCTCAGTCTCCGGTTGGGGAAGATGGGCGTCAGATCCTCGAAGTTTGGACGGCGCTCCACCACATAGGTGGGGTATCCGTTGATGGAGGTCACATAAAGAAGGGCCGCAAATTTTTCCGTAGCCGTCTTTACCCGCCTGCTTCCCCGTACCATATCTCCGGTCTTCATATTAAAACGCCGGATCTGGGAGGGGGCCACGTAAACGTCGTTTTCTCCAGGAAGGAAATTCTCACAGCGGATAAAACCGAATCCATCGGGCATCACCTCCAGGATCCCGTATGCCTCAATGCCGCTGTCCAGGTCCTGGAGCTCGCTTCTTGGATCCCCCTTGGATTCCTGGCGTTCTCCATAAACGCGGGCCGGACGGTCATTTCCCTCCGGGCGGTCTCCTGCTGTCCGTTCCTGGACGCCGGAAGCCGCGCTCTCTGTTTTATCGTCTTTTTCCTTTTCTGCCACCTCGCACAGCCTGTCCACCAGCTCAGACTTTCTCAGTCCACTCACGTATTTAATTCCCTGACTCTTTGCCAGCTCACGAAGCTGTGACAGAGGCAGTGTCGCTAATTTTTCACGCATAAATTCTCTCCTTAATTTCTGTTTCTGCTGTTTATCATTGGGGATTCACAAGATATTTCAGATATTCGACAGATAAGTATAACAGCCGTCCGGCGATGCCCTCCGGCTCTGGATATGCTTTTATTATAACTCAAACTTCCTATCTTGAAAAGAAAAATTTACGTTTTCTTCCGGAACCAGGCCCCGGGGGAAGGACCGTCAGTCCTTCTCCTCCCCCTTCAGCCATTCCATATGCTCCCGGATCTGCTTTTCAAACCCGTTTTCTGTTGGCTCGTAAAACACACAGTCTTCCATGCCGTCGGGAAGATACTGCTGCTTCACATAATGTCTGGGATAATCGTGGGCGTACTTATATCCCAGTCCATGGCCCATCTTTTCCGCGCCCTTATAATGCTTATCCTGAAGATGGGCGGGCACCGGAGGCGTTTTTTCCGACCGCACCGCCTCCATGGCCTTAAAGATCCCCAGGCAGGCCGCGTTGCTCTTGGGAGCCGTCGCCACATAGGCCACCGCCTGGGCCAGAGGGATCTGGCCCTCGGGCAGGCCGATCCGCTCCACCGCCTGGGCGGCGCTCACCGCCACCGTAAGGGCGTTGGGATCGGCATTCCCCACATCCTCGGCTGCACAGATGATGATCCGTCTGGCGATGAATTTTACATCCTCACCGGCATACAGCATCCGGGCCAAGTAATAAAGGGCCGCGTCTGGATCCGAGCCCCGCATGCTCTTTATGAAGGCGGAGACCGTATCGTAATGGTTGTCCCCGTCCTTGTCATACCGGACGGCCCGCTTCTGGATACACTCGGCTGCCACAGGAAGCGTGATATGGACCTTTCCGTCCTCCGACTGCTTCGTGGTAAGGATCCCCAGCTCCACGGCGTTTAAGGCCGCTCGGGCGTCCCCGTTGGCCACATCCGCCAGGAAATCCGCCGCCTCATCGGTGATATCCGCCCCGTATGCGCCCATACCCTTTTTCTCATCATAAACGGCCCGGAGCACCAGTTCTCTGATATCATGCTTTTCCAAGGGCTTCAGCTCAAAGATCCGGGACCTGGAAAGAAGGGCGTTGTTGACCTCAAAATAAGGATTTTCCGTGGTGGCTCCGATGAGAGTCACCGTACCGTCCTCCACAAAAGGAAGGAGGTAATCCTGCTGGCTCTTATTGAACCGGTGGATCTCATCCACAAACAGGATGGTCTTCTTCCCATACATGCCCAGGGCGTCCTTGGCCTCCTTTACGATGTCCTCCATATCCTTTTTTCCGGCCACTGTGGCGTTGATCTGGCAGAACCGGGAGCTGGTGGTATTGGCGATCACCTTTGCTAGGGTGGTCTTTCCCGTTCCCGGCGGGCCGTAAAAGATCACGGACCCCAGCTTATCGGCCTTGATGGCCCGGTACAGCAGCTTATCCTTTCCTATTATATGCTGCTGCCCCACCACCTCATCCAGGGTCGCCGGCCGCATCCGTGAAGCCAGGGGCGCCTCCTTTTCCATTGTATTTGTCCGCATGTAATCAAATAAATCCATGGTCTTCCTCTTAATCTATGGTTAATTCGTCTACCGTAACAAAAGTATAGCCCTTTGCCAGAAGGTTGTCAATGATCTCCAGGGCCGCCTCCACAGACGTCTGGAATTCATCGTGCATCAGGATGATATCCCCGTCCTCCGTATCCTTTAAGACCCTCCGCACGATCCGGTCCGTATCCTGGAGCTTCCAGTCCAGGGAATCCACACTCCAGAGCACCGTCTCCATGGGAACCGCCTCCTGGAGTCCGCTGCTCCATTTACCAAAGGGCGGCCGTATATACTCCGGCGTCCTCCCTGTGACGGCCCCGATCATGGCGGCTGTGTCCATGAGCTGCCGTACTGCCTCCTCCTCCGGCTCCCGGGTCAGATCCCGGTGCTCCATACAATGAACGCCGATGAGATGGCCCTCCTCCGCCATCCTCCTTACGGTGGCCTCGTTCCCTTCGATGCACTGGCCCGCCAGGAAAAACGATGCCTGGATCCCCCGCTCCTTAAGGCCGTCCAGAAGGGCCTCCGTATATCGGGCATTGGGGCCGTCGTCAAAGGTCAAAGCCACGGCTCCGGCCTCCTCCGTTCCCAGCCCGTCCCAGCCGCCGTCCTCCACCACCTGTCCCGCGCCCAGGGCTGCGGCCCCTTCCGCCCTCTGTCGGGCCAGGGAAGCCAGGAGTACAGCCGCCAGGAAAAGATCAGCCGCAGCCGCCAGGAAAAATATGGCCGTCATTTTTTTCAGTCTCTTGTCCATGAAAAAGCCCCCAGGGCCTTCGTCGTATCAGTATATGAAACAGCAGAGGCCCAATATGCGCCGGGATCTAGCCGTCGAGCCGGATGATCTTCGTTGCGATCCTCCGGCAGAAGCCTGCGTCATGCTCCACGAACAGCATGGTGGGCTGGTATTCCAGCAGAAGCGTTTCGATCTGCATCCTGGAAAACACATCGATATAATTGAGAGGCTCGTCCCAGATATAAAGATGGGCCGGCGTTACCAGGCTGGCTGCCAGAAGGACCTTCTTTTTCTGCCCCTCGGAATAATCCTCCATGTTTTTAAGGAACTGGGTGCGTTCAAAGTCCAGCTGGCGCAGGACCGCCAGGAACAGGCTTTCATCCAGGCCCCGTTCCCGGCAAAGGTCCCGGACAGACCCCTTAAGGCCTGAGGCCTCCTGTCCCATATAGGAGATCACAAGTCCCGCCGCCGTCCGGCAGACGCCGGCCTCCTCCACATCCAAAAGCCCGCTTCCCTGGCCATTTTTTCCCAGGATCGCCCGGATCAGAGTCGATTTTCCACAGCCGTTTCTTCCGCTGAGAGCCGTCCGGTCTCCTTTTTCTATGGAAAAGCCCAGCCCTTCAAAAACCGGCCTCCCGGCGTCTCTGTACCGTATGCTGTAATCCCTGGCTTCCACAAGCACCGACTTGTGGTGGGACAGCTTTGTGAGCTTCAGATCTGCGGGGACCTCCAGATCCTTCAGCAGTCCCTCCTTCTCCCGGATCTCCCGGCCGATCCGTTTTTCCATCTGCTTTACACGGCTCTGCATCTTCTTCGTTTTGGCTCCGATGTAGCTGCGCGATCCATTCCCCCGGTCATGCTCCTTGATGGGATCGTAGCCGATCTTGGTGCGCTCATTCTTATCTGCCCATCCGGCGGCCCGGGCCGAGGCCTCCCTAAGCTTCCGGATCTCCTTCAGGTGCTTTTCGTTTTCCGATGCGGCAAACTGGTCCTTTCTGTTCTTATTTTCCCACCAGACAGAAAAGCTCCCGTTCATCACCTCAATGGTCTTCCGGTTCAGCACCAGGCAGTGGTCCGTACAGGCGTCCAGAAGCTCTCGGTCGTGGGACACCAGGATAAAGCCCTTTTTTGACGCCAGGTACGTCTGTACCGCTTCCCTGGCCTCCAGATCCAGATGGCTGGTGGGCTCGTCAATGAGAAAAAAGCCTCCGTTCCCAGCAAACAGGACAGCCAGAAGGATCTTCGTCCGTTCTCCCGGACTTAAGCTGCCGAAGGGCCGGTAAAGGATCTCGTCCGTTTCCCCCAGGTCTGCCAGCTCACGGGCCGCCTGCCAGGGCTCACAGCCCTCCTCCAGCTCATCTATAAATTCCCAGGCCTCCATCCCCATCTGGCGTTCTGTGACCAGATATGGAAAATAGCGGAACCCGGAGGGCGCGTCAATGGTGCCCTGGTATCGGTATTTTCCCAGCAGCAGATTTAAAAACGTGGTCTTTCCCTTTCCGTTCCTTCCGATGAATCCCAGTCTCCAGTCCGTATCGATGGAAAAGGAAACATCCTCAAAAATATTGTCAATGCCTCCGTCGTAGCAGAATGTAAGTCCTTTTACCCGGATCTGTGCCATATAAATCCCTCCTTTTTGCGGTCCCCTTACGGCCCGGATCCCATTTCCAGGCATAAAAAAGGAACCGCCCGCTGCCAGACAGTTCCATTATGCACCACAACCCGCCATTGATCTGTAAATTTACGCACGAAAAAAAGGGGTTATGAGAACATAATCCACTTCTGGCGGCATGAAAAAAACGTATGGAGCCTGCGGCCCATACCATTTAAAGGTTTCATGTCATCAAAAGCAGATTATTTTCTCATCCTTTCACCCCTTCCTGTCAGTTACCGCCCATTCTAGCACGCTTTCTCCCAGATGTCAACCGGGACCCCGTTCTGGCCCCGGTCTCCTCACAGCCTCCCCATGGCGCACAGGAAAACACGCGGTCCGGCGGGAGCATCCTCCTTATTCCTGGCAGAAGAACGTAAAATCCCCCTCTGCAAACAGCTTCCCGGAATCCCTTCCATAAACACCGGAATGGCAGAAGGACACAGTCCGTCCCCTTTTTGTGGCCCTGGCCTCCGCATACAAAGGCTCTGACGGACCAGCAGAGCGCAGGAACCGGAAGGAGGAATCGATGGTCACACACGTCCTCCCATCGTTTCTCACCAGAAGCCCCGCAGCCGCCTCCGCCATCAGAAACATCTGTCCCGCATGGACGCCGCCCATGGAATTCAGGGAGGTCTTTTCCGGGTCCATCTCCACCCGCGCCGCCGTCTCTGAAAGCTCCACGGCCCGGACGCCGTTATGGATCATAAACGCATTGTTTTCATTGGCCCGTTTTATCTGTTCCTTATAGTCCATGACCTGCCTCCTTAAAAAGCTCGTTCACCGCCTCCGTATATTCAGAAAGGCGTGTGGATTTCTTGATCCTCTTTTCCAGCTTCGGACTGTCGGGAAACTGGACGATCATATGGGCCCACAACTCCTTCATGCGGAACAGCACGTTCCTGTCCCCGCTCATCAGCTCCCCGTAGGCCTCAAAAAGGGCGTCATGGAACTGCCTTAAGCGGGCCAGATCCGGGCCGTCCTCCGTCCCTTTACAGGTTCCATCCATACCGATTTCTTCCGCTTCTATTTTTAAAAGCTTCTCTCCCAGCTCCGGATCCATGATGAGCCCCCGGCCCAGCATGATCCGTTCCACCGACGGAAACTGCTCCCGGAACCGTCTGTAATCTGCCGCGGTAAAAATATCCCCGTTATATACCACTGGATTTTTACTGGCCTCCAGGGCGCTGGAAAACACCTCCAGATCTGGGTGGTTCTTATAAAAGTCCTTCTGGATCCTGGGGTGGATGGTCAGCTCATAAATGGGATACTGGTTATAGATCTCCATGAGCTGCGGCCATTCCTCCGGCTGTCTCTTATACACATCTGACGCTGCCGACGATCGCATAAGTGT
>OWIY01000009.1_pt1 | contig 46896 bp, 40 predicted proteins | sample 1732841 | NCBI WGS metagenome assembly OWIY01 (sample SAMN05065760, study PRJEB22554) | human gut metagenome | biome: ENVO:2100002; feature: ENVO:00000062; material: ENVO:00002003 | host: Homo sapiens | place: USA | reverse complement strand
CTCGGAGATGTGGAGAAGAGACAGGCTTTTGTTGTCTCAGCTGCTGCGGCTGTTGTCTCTGCCGGTGCTGCTGCAGACTCCTTCTTATCGCCGCCGCATGCTGTCATGCTGGCTACAAGGCCGGCTGCAAGAAGAACGCTTACTAATTTTTTCATTTTGAATTCCTCCTCTTCTTTCGGGGTAGTGTCAAGTTTCACTACCTTTTTTTATTGTTAAACCTTGATTTTATGGGAGTTTGCAATAAAAAGAGCATTGACCTCCCTTTTTCTGGTATAATGTCAATCGCCAAACCAACCTTAAACCAAGGAGACAATGCTCATGGACATTATACTGTATTTACTTCACTTAATTCAATACCAACATAAACAAATTTGCTGGCTTATTAACTTTATCTGTAGATATATCCCTCTCAAACAATGGGCTTTCGATGATTCCCATTCTCCCAAGTATCAGAAGTTCAAGATTGACGAACTTCCTAAGATTATTTCATACAAACAGGATTGGGACTGGAAAGAGCTTATTCCTTACTATCAGGAACGCTATCACAAAATCATCAAGCCTGTGTTCAGGCACGGAGAATGCGATATTCCAGAGTCCTGTCACTGCCCCGTTTGCGACGCGCCTGCTGACTATCTCAAGTGGAACAATGGAAAGCGCAAATCTCAAGTGTTGTGCAAGGTCTGCCAGACCACTTTTTCCCCAACCGAAGATAACCGTTTTTCTAAATCCACTGTATTGAGATGCCCTCACTGTAATCACAGTCTTGATCGTAAAAAGGACCGGAAACACTTCATCGTCCACAAATGTGTTAACCCCAAGTGCCCATACTATCTACACAATCTGAAGAAAGTTGACAAAAAGCATCTTGAAGAAGATTACGGCAAAAACAAATATAAGCTTCACTACATCTACCGCGAATTCACGATAGATTTCTTTAAGTTGGATTTAAACTCCCTTCCAAAGAATGCATCTTCCCTGAAATTCACCAAGTTCGATTCCCATACCATGGCACTTTGTTTGACTCTGCATGTGAATCTCGGTCTTTCTCTCAGAAAAACCAAGCAGGCACTCCTTGATCTTTACGGTATTGACATCTCACATCAGAGCATTGCCAACTACTGCAAATCTGCCGCCATGTGTATCAAACCCTTTGTAGACCATTACGATTACGGCACAGGCTCTGTATTCACTGCTGATGAAACCTACATTAAAATCCGTGGCGTTAAAGCCTACATCTGGTTCATTATGGATGCGGCAAAACGTTCCATCATTGGCTACCAGGTCTCGGATAATCGTGGTGTCGGTCCTTGTATCCTTACAATGAGAATGGCTTTCCGGAACCTAAAAGAACTTCCAAAAAACTTTAAATTCATTGCGGATGGATACAGCGCCTATCCATTGGCTGCACAGCAGTTCTTCCATGAATTTGGAGATAAATTCAAGTTCGATATTACCCAGGTAATTGGTCTTACCAACGACGATGCGGTGTCAAAAGAGTTCCGTCCATACAAACAGATGATTGAAAGACTCAACCGTACATACAAGGCCTCTTACAGACCCACAAACGGCTTTGACAACATCGACGGTGCCAACTATGATCTGGCTCTATGGGTTGCTTACTACAACTTTCTCCGCCCACACAAGCATGTCGGCTACAAAGTACTGAACGAAGTAGAAATGCTCAAAGGCGCTGATAACATGCCTGGAAAATGGCAGCTTCTCATCTTCCTCGGCCAGCAGACCATCCTTAATCTTCAAAATCAGGCATCTGCATAATGGAGCGGAACTGTTGTCAGGTAAACCGTGGAATACCGCAGTGCCGTAGGCGCGAGGATATGCCGCGAAAGTTGCTTGACATAAGGTTCTCGGATTATCCTGTCAAACAGAAAAGGGGCAACTGCGCCCTTTTCCTGCCTTCCGGCGAGGACGGGTTCGGGCAGAGCCTGAAAATGGGTCAAGGGACGAGTCCCTTGCGGGTACTTAGGGCAGAGCCCTAAGCCCTCGGAGAGCTTATCGTGATCAATATCTACAGTTTTCAAGGTTCAATTGAGCCTTATTTATTTGACTCGTTTTTCCATACATCATTTGACACTATCTCTTTCGGTTTGTTATATATTAAACAACCATACCGTATTATACTCCATTCCATAGGTTTTGTAAAGTATTACCGATATTTTTTTATATGGCCTTCCATTTTTTGTATAAATCGGCCCAATCCGACAGAATCCGGGGAGAAATCCCTTGTTTTATATCTACAATTTTCCTTATTTACATCTTTTCACCCGGAACTACCGGTACTGCTCCTTCGGGAACCGGGCAGAAATAGCCGCCGTAGCGTTTCATTTTTGCCTCGTATTCATCCCTGGCCGCCTGTAAGACCTCCGGCTTTTCCATCAGATCCACAGCGGCTGCCGCCAGGACCTTGCCGGCCATGAGCATGGCCTTATGGGCAATGGAAGTGCGTCCGCAGGACACGTTCTGCCAGGAATGGCCCGGAGCCTTGGACGGATATGTGGCGGTATTGATCTGTGCCGTGGGGACCAGCCAGCTCACGTCGCCCACATCTGTGGAGCCCATGCGCGGATGCTCAGAATAGAAATACGGGATCAGGAAGTCATTGATGGCTTTTGTCCCATGCTCCGAGGCTTTATCTACAAATTCGTAAAGCTCCTCGCTGTCCTCTGTAAAATCTCCCGGGAGCTTATTGTCCTTCATCTCCACAGAATCGCAGAGGGCCTTGGCATAGGAGATCTCTTCCTTTGTATATTCCGGCACCTCCACCTGGTTAAAGTTTTCCCAGAGGAGCTTCTCCAGCACCTTGTTGGGAACCGTATTGGAGCAGCCGTCGATGAACTTCTTCTCCATGGTGGTATCCGTCATCATAGAAGCGGCCAGGGCGATCCGGTCCACACGCTCCTGAAGAGCCAAGGCGTCCTTGGCCCAGATGGAGCGCACCATATAGAGCACCTGTGCCCTGGGCTGCACCACGTTGGGGGAATCTCCGCCGGCGTCAGTGATGGAATAATGGATCCTGGCCGTATCCGGCATATGCTCCCGCAGGAACTGGACTCCAATGTTCATCAGCTCCACAGCGTCCAGGGCGGAACGGCCCTGCTCCGGGGCTCCCGCCGCGTGGGAGGCAACGCCGGTGAATTTATACTCTGTCTGGATACAGGTATTACAGGTACCGGAGGTCACCTGGTTTTCTGTTCCCGGATGCCAGGTAAGGGCCGCGTCGCATTCCTTAAATACGCCGTCCCTGGCCATAAATGCCTTGGTGGCAGCTCCCTCTTCGCCGGGACAGCCATAGAGGATCACCTTTCCGCTTCCCTCTCCCTTTTCCTCCAGATAGTGCTTGATGGCAAAGGCAGCCGCCATGGATCCGGCTCCCAGAAGATTGTGGCCGCAGCCGTGGCCGTTGCCGTTGGATACCAGTTCTTCACGGCTCTCCTGTCCGGCTACCTGGGAAAGCCCTGTGAGGGCGTCGTACTCAGCCAGGATCCCGATCACCGGCTTTCCGGAGCCATAGGACGCACGGAACGCCGTCTCAATGCCGCAGAAGGGATGCTCCACCTCAAAGCCCTCCTCCTTTAATACCTTGGCATACAGCTCCCCGGATTTAAATTCCCTTAGGGAAAGCTCTGCAAAATCCCAGATCTTATCGGATGTGTCGATGATCACGTCTGCCTTCTCGTCAATATAGCTTAAAACCTTCTTCTTTTCATCGGTCATGGTTCTGCCCCTCCTGTTTTCTTCTTAATATAATACCTTACTTAAAAATTCCTTTGTACGCGGGTTTGACGGATGATTGAACACCTGATCCGGACTGCCTTTTTCGGCGATGATCCCGCCGTCCATAAAAAATACCCGGTCAGAGACCTCTTTGGCAAAGCCCATCTCATGGGTCACGATCACGGTGGTCATTCCCGTCTTTACCAGGCTCTTTATAACCTGGAGCACCTCTCCCACCATCTCCGGGTCCAGGGCCGAGGTGGGCTCGTCAAACAGCATCACATCCGGCTCCATGGCCAGGGCACGGACGATGGCAAGGCGCTGCTTCTGGCCGCCGGAGAGCTTTTTGGGATACTGGTCCGCCTTTTCCTGGAGGCCTACCCGGGCCAGCAGCTCCGCTGCCATCTCATCGGCCTCCTTCTGGCTCTTCTTCCCCAGGAGCACCGGAGCCAGGGTCACGTTCTTCCCCACGGTCAGATTGTTGAATACATTAAAATGCTGGAACACCATTCCCATCTTCTGGCGGTGGAGGTTGATGTCCACGCTCTTATCGGTGATGTCGGTGCCCTCAAAATAAATATGGCCGGAGGTGGGCGTTTCCAACAGGTTCAGACACCGCAGGAAGGTACTCTTTCCTCCGCCCGACGGACCGATGATGGACACCACCTCTCCTTTGGAAATGGTTTCTGACACGCCTTTTAACACCTGAAGGCTTCCAAATGATTTATGCAGATCCTCCACACGGATCAGTTCACTGCTAGCGCTCACTTGCGTTCATCCTCCTCTCCAGCAATGCGATCAGCTTGGACATAACGAATGTCACAAGGAAATAAATGATGCCCACGATGGTCAACGGCTCCAGCACCCGGAAGGTGATGCCGTTAATGGTCTTAAACTGAGTCATCAGCTCTCCGATGAAGAACGTGGAGGCCAGGGACGTTTCCTTTACGATGGCCACAAACTCATTGCAGAGAGCGGGAAGGATATTTTTGACCGCCTGGGGCAGCACGATATGGATCATGGCCTGACGGCTGTTTAAGCCTAAGGACCGGGCCGCCTCGGTCTGTCCCGCGTCCACAGCCTGGATCCCGGCCCGAACGATCTCACAGACATAGGCTGTGGAGTTGACGCAGCAGGCGATCATCACGCAGGTGAACTCGCTGAGATCCAGCGCCGGAAACCACTGGGGCAGCATAAAATAGAAGAAATACAGCTGCAGGAGGATCGGCGTTCCCCGGATCACCTCCACGTAGACCACGGCAGCAGCGTGAAGGGGCTTAAACCTTCCGATCCCCCAGCTGCTGCGGTGCATCATCGCCATCAGAGAGCCGGACACGGTGCTGATCAGCACCGTGAGAGCTCCCATATATAAGGTCATCCATAAGCCGTGAAGGAAGAGGGATGAATATTCGCTCCATACCTTTCCCATAACTGTGAAAAATTCCATTGGGCCTTCTCCTTTCTTTCCGGCTTATTTCATCTCTATGCCAAGGCTTTCTGCCAGAGCCCGGGCTTCCTCGGTCCACTGGCTGTAAAGGCCTGATTCGTTGACCTCTGCGATGATCCCGTTTAATGCCTCCAGAAGCTCATCCTCGCCCTTTTTAACGGCAATGACGTTGCCCTCATCGGAATGATCGAATTTAAATTCAGTCATGGCGATCTCCGGGTAGGACTTCATCAGCATCTCTCCGTTATCGTAGGAAACCGCCAGAGCGTCGGCCTTCCCTGTGGTCAGCATCAGAACGCCGTCGGTGATGGCTGTAATGGGCTGGAACTGGATATCCGACGGAAGCTGTTCTGTCACCAGGGACTGCTGCAGGGAGGCATTCTGGGCCACGATCTTCTTTCCGGAAAAATCCTCCGCTGTTTTATAGGAAGCCGCATCCTCCTTCAGCACCAGAAGGGTATGGCCCTTATCCTCAGACTGGATGTTGTAACGGTCCGAAAGCCCCAGAGTCTCGGCACGTTCCTCCGTATAAGCGAAGCCGGAGATCCCCATGTCGATGTTCCCAGAGGCCAGGCCCTGCTGGATGGCGGAAAATTCCATGGCCTTGATCTCCAGCTCCACCCCCAGCTTTTCTGCGATATACTTTCCAAGCTCAATGTCGGAGCCGGCGTACTCGACGCCGTCCGCGCCGATATTCTTAAACTCCATGGGAGCAAAATCCGGCGACATCCCCATGGTGATCTTTCCGGAGGCCAGGATCTTTCCCAGGCGGCTTTCAGGATCCACATTCGAAGCGGCCCCGCTTCCGTCCCCGGCCTTTACAGTCTCTTCTGCCGCAGCTGCTGTGCCGGAGGACTCTGCCTTCGTATCCACCGCCGTCTCCTTGCTTTCCCCGCCGGAGCACCCGGTCATCCATGCCATGGATATCATTGCTGCTATTGCCATAAACACATGTTTTTTCATAATTATTCCTCTTTTCTTTATTTTATGCTTCATATATGCAGTTTCCAACGGCCATTTCCCGGTGACCTTTGTTTATGTTACGCATTATAATGCATAAATATACTTTTGTAAAGAGGTTTTTTGGAAAAAATATGCATTTCATCCATTCCATATAAATTTTTATGCATACCACCCGAAGGCGGTATGCATAATAGATAATCATTTATGGATTTAGATGTCTGCGATATTGATGAGCGTAAGCTCCTGGGCGCGGTTCTCCATACTGGTCACCAGGGCCCTGGCCGTATCGATGGCTGTAAGGACCGTCACACCGGTCTCGATGGCGTTTCTGCGGATGATAAAGCCGTCGTGGCTGCGCTCGGCTCCCTGGGCCGGGATGTCGATGACCAGGTCGATCTCATGTCCCAGGATCAGGTCCAGGATATTGGGAGACTCCTGCTCGATCTTGCGCACAGGGATGGTCACTACGCCCTTCTGGTACAGGTACCGGGCGGTTCCGTTGGTGCAGAAGATCCGGTAGCCCTGGGCCTTGAAGCGGGCGGCAATGTCCACCATCTCCTCCTTATCGGAATCGCGGACGGTGATGATCATGTTCTTATACTTGGGCAGCTTGATGCCTGCGCCCTGGAACGCTTTATAAAGGGCCTCGTTGAAGGTCTTTGCGATACCCAGGCACTCTCCGGTGGATTTCATCTCCGGCCCCAGGCTGATGTCTGCACCGCGGATCTTTTCAAAGGAGAATACGGGCATCTTGATCGCAAAGTAATCGGCCTCTTTCTGGAGTCCGGGAGTATAGCCCAGTTCCCTGATAGTGTGGCCGCAGATGATCTGGGTCGCCAGGGGAACGATGGGGATCCCCGTTACCTTGCTGATATAGGGAACCGTTCTGGAGGAACGGGGATTTACCTCGATGATGTAAACATCCTCTCCGTCCACAATGAACTGGATGTTGATCATTCCCTTTACATGAAGGGCCCTTGCCAGCTTTTCTGTATACTCCACCAGGGTCTTCTTGTTGCCCTCAGTGATGCTCTGGGCCGGGTAAACGGAGATACTGTCGCCGGAATGGATACCGGTACGCTCGATATGCTCCATGATACCCGGGATCAGGATGTCGGTGCCGTCGCAGATGGCGTCCACCTCGATCTCCTTGCCCATGATATATTTATCCACCAGGATCGGATGCTCCTGGGCGATCTGGTTGATGATGCCGATGAACTCGTCGATATCCTCGTCGCAGATGGCGATCTGCATGCCCTGGCCGCCAAGAACATAGGAGGGACGCACCAGTACCGGATATCCCAGCTCGTTGGCTGCCTTTTTGGCCTCCTCTGCTGTAAATACGGTCTGCCCCTTGGGTCTGGGGATGCCGCACTGCTCCAGGATCTCGTCAAACCGCTCTCTGTCCTCGGCCGCGTCCACATCCTCGGCTGCGGTTCCTAAGATCGGGACTCCCATCTTCATCAGAGCTTCGGTCAGCTTGATGGCTGTCTGGCCGCCGAACTGGACAACGGCTCCGTCTGGCTTCTCGATATCCACGATGCTCTCCACATCCTCGGGAGTCAGAGGCTCAAAGTACAGCTTGTCGGCAATATCGAAGTCCGTGCTGACGGTCTCCGGGTTGTTGTTGATGATGACAGTCTCATAGCCCTCTTTCTCAAAGGCCCAGGTGCTGTGTACGGAACAGAAGTCAAACTCGATGCCCTGGCCGATCCGGATGGGACCGGAGCCCAGGACCAGCACCTTCTTCTTGCTGGTGGTTCCGTCCGCCTCGTTCTCACTGCCGAAGCAGGAGTAGTAATACGGCGTCTCAGCCGCAAACTCAGCGGCGCAGGTATCCACCATCTTGAAGGCGGCGCGGATGTTGTTCTCGTAGCGCATGGCCTTTACCTCATCCTGGGAAAGACCTGTGAGCCTTGCGATCACGTTATCCGGGAATTCGATGCGTTTTGCTTCCTTTAAGAGCTCCGGAGTCAGATCTTTTCCGGCGGCCTTAAGGGCAGCTTCCATCTCCACCAGGATCGCCAGCTTATCGATGAACCAGATATCGATCTTTGTGATCTCATGGATCATATCATAGGAGAAGCCGCGGCGCAGGGCCTCGGCGATGACCCAGATCCGGCGGTCATCCACACGGTTCAGCTCCTCTTTAAGCTCCGCGGATGTAAGTCCGGAATAGTCATAAGAAAGGAGGCAATCCACGTGCTGCTCCAGGGAACGGATAGCCTTCATAAGGCCGCCCTCAAAGCTGGTGCAGATACTCATGACCTCGCCGGTGGCCTTCATCTGGGTTCCCAGGCTGTGGCTGGCATTGATGAATTTATCAAAGGGAAGACGCGGCATCTTCACAACTACATAGTCCAGCATGGGCTCAAAGCTGGCGTAGGTTTTTTTCGTTACAGCGTTTTTGATCTCGTCTAAGGTATAGCCCAGGGCGATCTTGGCGGCAACCTTTGCAATGGGGTAGCCGGTGGCCTTGGAGGCCAGGGCAGAAGAACGGCTTACTCTGGGATTTACCTCGATCACGCAGTATTCAAAGCTGTTGGGATTCAACGCGTACTGCACGTTGCAGCCGCCAGTGATCCCCAGCTCGGTGATGATCTTTAAGGCGGAGGTACGGAGCATCTGGTACTCCTTATCTCCTAAGGTCTGGGACGGAGCCACAACGATGGAGTCACCGGTATGAACGCCCACCGGATCGATGTTTTCCATGTTGCAGACGGTGATCACGTTTCCGGCGCCGTCGCGCATTACCTCGTACTCGATCTCCTTCCAGCCGGCAATACACCGCTCCACCAGGACCTGTCCCACACGGGAAAGGCGCAGACCGTTTTCCAGGATCTCAGCGCACTGCTCCGGATTCTCTGCAATACCGCCGCCGGAGCCGCCCAGGGTATAGGCCGGACGGAGCACCACCGGATAGCCGATCTTCTCTGCCACCGCCAGACCATCCTCCAAGCTTTCCACGATCTCGGACGGAGCCACCGGTTCGTTGATCTTTTCCATGGTCTCCTTGAACATCTCACGGTCCTCGGCCTTTTTGATGGTCAGAGGCGTGGTTCCGATGAGACGCACGTTATTTTTTGCAAGGATGCCGGCCTCTTCCAGCTCCATGGCCAGGTTTAAGCCGGCCTGGCCGCCCAGGGTCGGGAGAACGCTGTCGGGCTTTTCCTTCGTGATCAGCTGCTCCACCACCTCTGTGGTCAGCGGCTCAATGTATACCTTATCGGCAATGTCCTTATCGGTCATGATCGTGGCCGGGTTGGAGTTTAAGAGCACGACCTCCACGCCCTCCTCCTTTAAGGAGCGGCAGGCCTGGGTTCCTGCATAGTCGAACTCTGCGGCCTGGCCGATGATAATGGGGCCGGAGCCGATCACTAGTACTTTTTTAATATCTGGGTTCTTTGGCATTATCTTCCCTCCTCCATCATACGCATAAAGCGGTCAAACAGGTATCCGGAATCCAGAGGACCGGGACAGGCCTCCGGATGATACTGCACGGTGAAAATATTCTTTCCCACATACTTTAAGCCTTCGTTTGTCTTATCGTTCACGTTCACGAATGCCGGGACAGCCACGCTGGGATCCAGGCTTTCCTCATCGACTGCATAGCCATGGTTCTGGGAGGTTATGTATACCCGTCCTGTTTCCAGATCCTTGACCGGATGGTTTCCGCCGCGGTGGCCGTATTTCAGCTTATACGTCTTCGCTCCGGTAGCCAGGGCCATTAACTGGTGGCCCAGACAGATGGCAAAAATCGGAACGCTGGACTCATATAACTTCCTTACTTCCTCAATGATCCCCACATTCTCGGCCGGATCTCCGGGGCCGTTGGATAACATGATCCCGTCGGGATTGGTCTTTAAGATCTCTTCAGCCGGAGTATCTGCCGGATAAACCGTCACCTCGCAGCCTCTCTTATTTAAATTCCGGGCAATATTGTCCTTTGCACCGCAGTCCAGCAGCGCAACCTTTTTTCCGTCTCCGGGAAGCACATAGGGCTTCTTCACAGAGGTCTTTAACACAACGCCCTTTACCGTATACTGACGGATCTTCTCCTTAACTTCCTCCAGGTCATAGTCCCCGTTGGTGGTGATCATACCGTTCATGGTTCCTTTTTCTCTTAAGATCTTCGTAAGGGCTCTTGTATCGATTCCGCTGATACCTGGAATATCCTGTTCTTTTAAGAAATGATCGATGGTGTCCCCGCTTCTGAAATTGCTGGGAATTCTGGATAATTCTCTGACAATATAGCCGTCCGGCCATGCCTGTCTGGACTCCATGTCCTCACGGCAGATACCGTAATTGCCAATTAAAGGATAAGTCATTACCACTGCCTGTCCCGCATAGGAGGGATCGGTAAGGACTTCCAGATAACCGGTCATGGATGTATTAAACACAATTTCACTGATTACTTCTCTGGAGGAGCCAATGCTTGTTCCTTCAAACACAGTTCCGTCTTCCAGTATTAAATATGCCTTCATGACGCCACCCTTTCTTTTTTGTTATCCGGGCTTTTCTATTTTAGCCCAAATTTTCACTATTCTATCATATTCCGATGATTTTTGCAAGCGGTTGCCGCCGATCTCTGGAATTTTTTTAGGAACATTTTTTCAGATCCCCCTTCCCAAAGCAGAAATCCGGCCCGGAAGCAGGGTTCCTGCTCCAGGCCAGGTATCTTCTTATGACCTTAAAAGCTTTTTGTCAAACTCGGGATTGAAATAATAATAGTTGGACGGATCCAGTTTCTCCTTGACCTTTTCCAGGGCCTCTCCGAACCTCTGGAAGTGGACGATCTCCCTGGCCCTTAAAAATTTCAGCGGGGCCAGCACGTCCGGATCGTCGATGACCCGGATCAGGTTCTCATAGACCACCCGCGCCTTCTGTTCCGCCGCCAGGTCCTCAAAAATATCTGTGACGGCGTCTCCCTTGCTCTGGAACTCGCAGGCGTTGAAGGGGATGCCTGCCGCTGCCGCCGGCCAGAGCCCTGTGGTATGGTCGATATAATAGGCGTCAAAGCCGGCCGTTTTTGCCTGCTCGGGAGTCAGATTCCTGGTGAGCTGGCAAACCATGGCGCAGATGATCTCCAAATGTCCCAGCTCCTCGGTGCCGATGTCCGTCAGGAGCCCGCCCACTTCCTTACAGGGCATGGAATATCTCTGGGCCAGATACCGCATGGATGCCGACAGCTCCCCGTCTGGGCCGCCAAACTGGCTTAAGATCAGAGACGCCGTCCTGGGACACGTATTCTTAATGTTCACCGGATACTGCAGCCGTTTCTCATAATTCCACATTATAAAGCGCCTCCTTCCCATGGCATCGGTCCGTCTGACCAGGTAAAGTGCTTCTGGTCCGGGTATTTTGTAAGACTTTCGCTCTGGTTGTTGGTATCCGGGCATACCAGATCCATGGTCAGAGGCTCGAACTGGTCCGCGCAGATCTCCATCAGCTCCCTCCGCTTTTTCGATGCCTCCGAAAACGCCTTCAGAGCCTCCTGGTCTGTGGGGTGGGTATCCAGATACAGCGTCAGATCGTTGACCATGAAGCTGGCCTCCCCGATCTTCTTCATAAGCTGCATACGGTCCATATTGTTATCCATGGAGCCCGCCTCCTTTCTCCGCCGCATAAAAGGGCTGGTCCAGGGACGGGAACACGGTGCCCTCCCGCAGGGCTTTTTCCGGATCGTACAGGGTCTCCCAGGGCTGGACCGGAGCCTGGACCATGGCCAGGACCGGAGCCGCCGGGACATTTCCATTTTTACACGTACAAAAATCCATTGCGCACACTCCTTTCGGGACTGACTTTGTCCTCCCCTTCAGTATGTGCCCGCAATGGATTTTCACACTGGTTAACCTTCGCCTTCCTTTACAATTTTGTCCAGAATGCGGATCAGGTCGTGGATGGACTGGATATCCTCTCCGCGGCTTAGGATCACATTCTGGAGCTCCGGCGACAGGCTGTTGAATTTTTCTCTGACATTCGGAGAAATATATGGCATATGATCACCCCGTTTTTTAGTATGGGATATGCGCTCTTTTTTATACAGGTATTCCGGACCTCCTTCTTCCATTTCTGGAACGGTCTTCCATACCTTCCATCTCTTCCCTGGTGCAATGGAAGGAATTGTATGGTAAGATCTTTTTTGTAACATTTTATAACATTTTTGTTATATTTTTGTAACACAAGGAGGTACACCTATGAAAAAAACAGGACTTTATGCTATAACAGCCGCAGCCATCCTGGCCGCTGCGGGAGCCGCTCCCCTTTCTTCCCAGGCAGCCCAGGATCCATACCTGGCTGCGCCGGGCCGTGTGGCCGCCGTTTTTTCCGTCCCTGCCCCGACGGTGGGAACCCTTCCAGGACTTTCGGGCCTGATCCGTTTCCCCATATGTACAGAAAAGCCATCCATGCCCCAGAGGCCGGAATTTCCGCAGGGACCGTGCGGGCCGGAGGTCCCCCAGTCTCCGGAACGGCCGGACGCCCCGGAAAACAATGATTCACCTGAAACTGACGGCGGCGTCCAGGAGCCGGAAGCAGAGACCCCCGCAGCCCAGGTACTCGCTCTGGTAAACGCACAGAGAGCCCGGGTCGGTCTTGGTTCCCTTTCCCTGGATCCGGAGGCCTCAAAAGCCGCAGGAGTCCGCGCCCGGGAGATCCAGATCTCCTTTTCCCATACACGGCCCGATGGAAGAGACTTCTCCACTGCCCTCTCGGAAGCCGGGGCTTCCTTCCGCGCCTCCGGGGAAAACATCGCTTATGGCCAGAGATCGGCAGAGCAGGTCATGGACGTCTGGATGAACAGCGCCGGCCACAGGGCCAATATCTTAAATCCCGGATACTCGCGGATCGGCATCGGCCATGTGAAGGACAGCCGCGGCGTGGATCACTGGGTCCAGCTTTTCTTAAACTGACCAGAAGACCGTCCAGGTCATATGGAACGCCCGGCATCATGAGCCTGCACCAGGAGTATTCCATAAAAAAGAAGCCGCAGCATCGCGACTTCTTTTTTAATCGTATGGTTCATAATCGTAATGACGAATGTATATGTCCCTTACAGAGATATGGTCTGGGTACGGCTGCTATTTCTGCATTTTCCGGTCATTGCCTTTTGTATCAGCTGATCTTCGGCAGGATCATGCCAGGTCCACGCGGTTCATATATTTGATCAGGCGGAAAATCTGGCTGGTGTAACCCCATTCATTGTCATAGAATGCGATCAGCTTAAAAAAGTGGGAGTTTACCTGAATGCCTTCCCTTGCATCGAAGCAGGAGGCGTGGGAATCGCCGATAAAGTCCGAAGATACCACCTCGTCTTCGATATAGTCCAGGATCCCGGAAAGCTCATTTTCACTGGCTTCCTTCATCTTCCGGCAGATATCCTCATAGGACGTCGGCGATTTTAACGCCACATTCAGATCCACGATGGAAACGTCGGAAGTCGGAACACGGTAGGAAATCCCGTTCATCTTATCCTTTAAAGAAGGGATCACCAGAGAGATCGCCTTTGCCGCTCCTGTGGTGGATGGGATAAGGTTTCCAAACACCGAACGGCCCGTTCTCCAGTCCTTTAAGGATCTGCAGTCCACCACCTTCTGCTTTGCTGTTGCAGAATGGATCGTGGACATGAGTCCGTATTCAATACCGTAATGATCTTCAAGCACTTTACAGATGGGGGCAAGACAGTTTGTGGTACAGGATGCATTGGAGACCACCATCATATCCGGTCTGTATGTTTCATGATTGATGCCCATAACAAAGGTGGGAGTCACATCGTCCTTGGCCGGCGCCGTTACGATCACTTTCTTTGCGCCTGCCCGGATGTGCGCCATGGCCTTTTCTGTGGTGCAGAAAGCGCCGGTGGCGTCGATGATGTACTCGGCTCCGCACTCTCCCCATGGGATCAGCGAAGCGTCGCTCTCAGAGTATACCGGGATCTTCTGTCCGTTTACGACGATCCCGTTTTCATACGTATCCAGGGTTCCCTGGAAGCGGCCGAATATGGAATCATATCGGATCATATATACCATATACTCTAAATTTGCGTTGCGGACATTGATCCCGCATAAATGAAACTCTTCCGGTTTGTCGATGGCGATGCGGAATGCGACTCTTCCTATACGTCCAAATCCGTTGATGCCAATTTGAATTGCCATTGCAAATGTACCTCCTATAAAAAACATACCTTTTTCATTGGATGGCAATGACTTTTGCAGTAAATAACCGTGAATTGCTGTAACCCAAGGCCAGTGTAACATAAGTGTTCAGAAAAAGCCAGTGATTCGGAGGTAATTAAACATTTAACGGGATTGGCATTTTTTTTACAATAAAACGTCCTTTTATTTCCGGCCCAGGAAGAAAAAGCTCCAGCTGTGATCCGCCGCTATCACAGGATGCTTTCCAGGTAGCACAGCAGGTCCTCCTTCCCCAGCGGTTCACAATGGCTGAGTATGCAGTATTTACAGTCCATGGAACGGATGGTCCGGATCAATGAAGCCAGCTTGTCCCGATCCATATATCCATCATTAAAAAAGTCTTCGCTGGTGGAATCACCTAAAAATAAGACCTTTTCTTCCGGTATATAAATACAGACCGTGTCCTCTGAATGCGGCGCTTCTGTATGAAAGATCCGGGCGGTCATGCCTCCCAGATCCACGGTCATTCTGTCCGAAAATTCCAGGTCTGACAATACAATATCCAGCCTGTCCAGATCTGCATATTCTCTTTTGAAATGGATGTCCTCTCTTTTCAGCACTTCGATATAACCGGAGTCCTCCGCCTCTTCCTGCTGTTTTTTCAGAAACTCATTGGTCTTTTCATGGGCAATGCTGACCCCGCTGACCGCATGCATCCCGAAGGTATGGTCATAATGCCAATGGGTGATCACAGTAAAATCCGGCTTTTTTAAATGCTCTGCTTCGATGGCCCTGTAAAAATCTGCCACATGAGAGGACGAATATCCCGCATCAATGGCCAGAGACCATTTATCTCCCCTGATATAAGCTAACATCGGCCTGTCTGTCTCCGGTTCATGCTCCAGATAATAGATCCGATCCGTTAATCTGTTTAATCCCATTTCCTGTCCCACCTTTCCGGCAATAATTCCTTCAATGTCATTTCCCTGTCGTGGTCAATGGCCGGCCCCTCCGTTTTCCTTCAATTTTACTGGTCTGACCGTATCATATGCGATCTGGTATAAATCTTTCATAAGCCCTCCGGTGATCCTCTGTCTGATGGGATGATTTTATCAGACATGATATATAAACTCAATAGACTGACTGAAATCCCCGGGCGGTTTTTCATAAGGATCGGCCTATGGTCCATTGCTGTGTATAATAACTGTAAATAAATATCACCTTCTATCCCTACAACCGGTCATACTTATCTGCCTTCCCCTTTGCCTTCTCAACCGGGTATTTAGACTCATTCATCGTCATTTTCATATTCACGATCTCATCTGCATCTAATCCCAATTTATCCAGTAAATTCTGACTGTATACCATAACGTCTGCAAGCTCTTCCTTGACATGCTGAAGATCATATTCTCCATCCGACCATTGAAAGCACTCCAGCAATTCCGCCGCCTCGATAACGATCGATTTTGCAAGGTTCGCTGGTGAATGAAACTGATCCCAGTCGCGGTCCTCTGTAAACTTTCTGATTCTGTCTATGGTTTCCTGTTTCATAATTCCTTCCTTTCCCCCTCTGCTCTGAGCAGTGCCGCCCGAAGCTCCGGATCACACGCATATACCCCCATAAACTCCACCTCAGGCATTTATCCCTCTATACACAAGATTGAAATTCACCTTTGTAAACTTCCCCATTTGTAGTATCTGACCGCTGCAAATGAGGTTCTATATATTGAGATCCGCTGCTCATTATCTATATTATAGTATATTCCATCTGACAAATAGTTTCAATTATTTTCCCCTTTCTTTCCCAGTCTCATCGTCTTCCTCACGCCCGCCAGAACCCCAGTTTTTTACAAACAATCCTTCGGGATATCCCTCACCTGCCCGGTATATGGAGATCAATATCCCACTTGATCTGAAATCTCAGTTCTTCTAAAAAAGGAAAAGCTTTTCCTCTCAATAACCATAGAAAATCATAATAAAAATGCCGTTACACAGAACAAATGTTGCTCCTGTAACAGCATCTTTACCCGAAATACCTTTTTCAATGAAATTCTCTACAATCGCTGAATCGCCTCCGTGGCCAGAGATGACCGTTCACACTCCTCCGGCAAAAGAGTGATCTGCCAGCATAATGGACTTCCTTTCATGTGCTCCGCCGCATAGCTGAGCCCATTGGTCCTGTCGTCCAGATAGGGACGGTCGATCTGATTGGGATCTCCCAGGAGAATGATCTTCGTTTCTTTTCCTGCACGGGTAATGATTCCCTTGATCTGCGCCGGGGTCATGTTCTGCGCCTCATCTATGATCAGATACGTCTTAAGGATCGACCTTCCCCTGATGAAAGTCAGGGCTTCTGTCTGAATCAGCCCCCTATCGAAAATCTCCTGTATCTTGTCCTGCAATTCTCTTTCATCCGAATATCTTTCCCGGTCATTGGAATCCACCAGTTGTTCCAGGTTGTCCATGATCGGCCGCATCAATGGAGAGATCTTTTCCTGCTCGTTTCCCGGAAGAAAACCAATGTCAGAGTCAAAAAGCGCATTGGGCCTGCAGATCAGGATCCTCCGATACTCCCCGGACGGATCATTGAGCACCTTTTCCAGGCCTACCGCCAGGGAATAAAATGTCTTACTCGTTCCTGCCATTCCCTTTACAATAACAAGCGGCGCTTTTTCTGCCGGCTGCATTAAGGCTTCCTGGAAGAAATATTGTCCTACATTTCTTGGACTGACACCATACGGCGTTGACTTCCTGTATTCTAATTTCCGGATAATGCCTTTTTCAACCCTCCCCAGCTGGGTCTTTTTGGACGACTGGTCTGCCCTTAAAATGATAAACTCATTTTCAAACAATTCCGGATGGATACACGCTCCATTACTGTCACAGCAGTATACGCTCTCCACCGGTACTCCTTTTTTCTTAAAATCCTTAAACAGAACCTCTGGAACAAATACTTCTTTCCGCCCCAGATACTGCTCTTCGTGCCCAGCTACCTGTTCTGTTGTAAAGTCCTCTGCCTGGATTCCAAGAAGCTGTGCTTTAATACGCAGAAGAATATCCTTTGTCACAAGGATCACTTGTTTCGGACTCTCCTTTGACAATCCAATACAGACCTTCAAGATCCGGTTGTCCGATTTATGATCTGGGAGATTCTCTGGCAGTTCTACGTTCAGATAATTTTTTTCCACCCGCAGGATACCGCCATGCCCCGTATACACTCCCTCCAGCAGATTTCCCTTTTCTCTGTAAGCATCCAGAATACGGATCACCCTGCGGACATTCGCCCCCTTTTCTCCCTCTTCTTTTTTCAGATTGTCAAGCTCCTCCAAAACAGTCATCGGCAGGACCACTTCATTTTCCTCAAAGCATTCGACGGCATACGGTGCCTGGATCAGTACATTGGTATCCAGGATATAGATTTTTTCCATAAAAAACCCCTTTACACATTTATTGTTTTCAGAGTATGATCTGACTCCACTCTGAAACTTCTTTTCAAGATTACCACCGGATTGTGTAATCTATCACCCTGTTATAATAAAATCTGTGTAAAAAAGAAATGACGTGCATTCTTTGCACAAAAAAGAAGCCCTCCCGGCCAGTTCACTGGACACGGTCAGACTTCTTATGGTCATACCGTTCTAAAGGTTGTTCTTCCGTTCTCTTCTGTGTTTTTCCGTTCTGCTAAGTGTCTTTCCGTCCTATTTTATGTTCTTCCGTTCTGCTAAGTGTCCTTCCGTCCTATTTTATGTTTTTCCGTTCTGCTAAGTGTCTTTCCGTCCTATCTTATGTATTCCCGTTCTAATGATTGTACTTCCGTTCCACATGTGGTTGTTTATTCTGATCAGATTTTATGTTTCAGCTTCGCTCTTATTTGCCAGCTGCTGCTTTTGCCTCTTTGATCTTCTGGGTAAGAACCGGAACGATCTTGTTCAGGTCGCCTACTACGCCGTAATCGGCAACGTCGAAGATCGGAGCAGACTCATCTTTGTTGATGGCAATGATGATGTCGGACTCTTCCATACCAGCCACGTGCTGGATCGCTCCGGAGATACCGATGGCAAAGTAAACATGGGGACGAACAGTCTTACCAGTCTGTCCAACCTGAAGATCCTTCGGCTTCCAGCCAGCGTCTACAACTGCACGGGAGCAGCTTACGGTGCCGCCGATGGCCTCAGCCAACTCATCGAGGATCTTGAAGTTCTCCGGGCTTCCTACACCACGACCGCCGGAAACAAGGATCTTTGCATCCATGATATCGGCAACGTTGGAAACAGCCTTAACGACTTCCATGATCTCAACGTATTTCTCGTTGGGAACAAATCCGGGATTGAACTCTTCGATCTCGGCCTTTCTTCCAGCCTCACGCGGAAGCTTCTGCATAACGCCGGGACGAACGGTTGCCATCTGCGGACGGAATTCCGGGCAGGCGATGGTTGCGATGGTGTTTCCGCCGAATGCCGGACGGGTCATGAGAAGCTGGTTGTGCTTCTGCTCCTTGCCCGGTGTGGGAACCAGCGGGAAATCGCCGATATCCAGCTGTGTACAGTCAGCGGTCAGACCTGTATGGATGCGTGCGCAGACACGGGGACCAAGGTCACGGCCGATGGCTGTTGCACCGATCAGGAATACGTCCGGTTTGTACTTCTCGATCACAGAGGACAGAGCATGGGTATAGGGCTCAGTTCTGTACTCTTTTAATTCCGGATCATCTACAACGATGACTCTGTCAGCGCCGTACTCGCCAAGGATCTCAGTCAGTCCCATTACGTTGGAACCTACTAAAACTGCTGTTACAGTAGTATTTAAATCTTTTGCTAAGTCTTTACCTTTGCCGATCAGCTCCAAAGCGATGCTGCTCACTTCGTTATCAACCTGCTGCGCAAAGACATATACACCCTTATATTCTTCCAAGTTCATTACTGTTCACCACTTTCTTTATTCTATGAATTCGCTTTTTGACGTAGCTGTATCTTACAGCACGTGCTTCTCTGTAAGTTTGTCCACAATGTAATTTACAGAAGCTGTCGGATCCAGAACAACCTTTTCACCGGCGCCCTTTCTTACCTTGTCAGATGCCTTTGCGATCTGAGTCGGGGATCCCTTCAGACCCAGGTTGGAGTCCAGAACGTCCTTTAAGTCGTTTCTGCCCCATACAGTGATGTCCTTCTTATATGCGTCAAAGATTCCGCCCGGAGTCATGTAACGCGGCTCATTTAATTCAGAAAGTGCTGTGATCAGACACGGCATCTTTGCTTTTAACATATGATACCTGTCATCATACTGACGTTTTACGATCACAGAATCGCCGTCGATCTGGATCTCCTGTGCATAGCTGATTACCGGGATCCCAAGATGCTCGGAGATCTGCGGTCCAACCTGTGCGGTATCTCCATCGATCGCCTGACGGCCAGTGATGATCAGATCGTAATCCAGGTTTCTTAAAGCGCCTGCCAGAGTCTGGGATGTAGCCCATGTGTCTGCACCGCCGAGAACACGGTCTGTAACGAGGATACCGTTATCAGCACCCATAGCCATAGCCTCACGAAGAACCTCCTCAGCCTTCGGAAGACCCATGGTAACAACTGTAACCTCTGCACCATACTGGTCCTTTAAGCGGAGAGCTGCCTCCAGACCTGCCTTATCATCCGGGTTCATGATTGTGAGCATTGCTGCTCTGTCAAGAGTTCCATCTGGTTTAAACTTTACGCCGCCCTTAGTATCCGGCACCTGTTTAATACAAACAACTACTTTCACTGTATTTCACTCCTTAATTATTCGTTTATTTTCCGGTTTTTTCCGTGCTGCAGACCTTATTTTAACAGAGCGCCGGAGATTACCATTCTCTGAACTTCGCTGGTACCCTCGTAGATCTCTGTGATCTTAGCATCACGCATCATGCGCTCTACGTCGTACTCTCTGATGTAGCCATAACCACCGTGGAGCTGGACAGCCTTGGTTGTTACTTCCATAGCAACCTCTGCTGCATACAGTTTTGCCATAGCTGCTTCAACAGAATATGTCTTCTGTGTTGCCTTTGCAACGGCTGCGCGGTATACCATGTACTGTGCGGCCTGTACCTTTGTCGCCATATCAGCAAGCTGGAACTGTGTATTCTGGAACTGACCGATCGCGCGGCCGAACTGCTTTCTTTCCTTTACATACTCGATGGTTCTTTCCAGAGCGCCCTCTGCAAGACCAAGAGCCTGGGCAGCGATACCGATACGTCCGCCGTCAAGAGTATGCATGGCGATCTTGAAGCCCTCGCCCTGCTTTCCTAACATGTTTTCCTTCGGAATGCGGCAGTCTGTAAAGATCAGCTCGTATGTAGCGGATCCTCTGATACCCATCTTTTTCTCTTTTGTACCGAAGCTGAAGCCCGGAGTTCCTTTTTCCACCAGGAATGCGGAGATCTCCTTCTGCATTCTGCCTCTCTTCTCAACTGTGCCTGTCACAGCGATGATCACATAAACGTCAGCCTCTTTACCGTTTGTGATAAAGATCTTGGAGCCGTTTAATACCCACTCGTCGCCGTCCAGAACAGCCTTTGTCTGCTGACCCTGGGCATCTGTACCAGCGCCCGGCTCAGTTAAGCCGAATGCGCCTAACTTCTCGCCCTTTGCCAGCGGAACCAGATATTTCTGCTTCTGCTCTTCTGTACCGTAGGTCTGGATCGGATCACAGCAAAGAGAGGTATGTGCGGAAACGATAACGCCTGTGGTACCGCATACCTTGGACAGCTCCTCTACGCACATTGCATAGCAGAGCGGGTCGCAGCCCTGTCCGCCGTATTCCTTCGGAACCGGAATTCCCAGGAAACCGTTCTTAGCCATTTTTTCAACGGTCTCTCTCGGGAAATGCTCTGTCTCGTCAACTTCCTGAGCGAGAGGCTTAACTTCTTTTTCAGCGAAATCACGGAATAATGTTCTCGCCATCTCATGCTCTTTACTTAATGTAAAATCCATGTTTTTAGTTCCTCCTTGTGAATTGTATCATATATAACATAAGAGAATGTGGATGCGGCATCCTCTCTATGTTCCCAGACATACAGTCCGGCCCGTGGGAATCCCCGCGAGCTGGACCCATTTTCCTTCCCGGTAATTCCTAGCGGGAATAGTCATAAAATCCCTTGCCGGTCTTCTGTCCCAGAAGGCCTCCGCGCACCATCTTCTTAAGAAGCGGATGGGGACGGTATTTGGGATCTCCTGTTTCTGTTTCCAGAACGTTCATGATGGCCAGGACCACGTCCAGGCCGATCAGGTCGCCCAGGGCCAGGGGGCCCATGGGATGGTTTGCGCCCAGCTTCATGGCTGTATCGATGCCCTCCACAGACGCAACGCCTTCGGCGTAAATACCAATGGCCTCATTGATCATTGGGATCAGGATCCGGTTTACGACAAAACCGGCGGCCTCCTCCACCTGTACCGGCGTTTTTCCGATCTCCTCAGAGATCTTCTTTACCGCCTCAACCGCTTCGGGAGCCGTATTCAGTCCCGCAATGACCTCCACCAGCTTCATCACCGGAGCCGGGTTAAAGAAATGCATTCCCACCACATGGCGGTTAATGCCTGCTCCGATCTCTGTGATGGACAGGGAAGAGGTATTGGTAGCGAAGATACACTCCGGCTTGCAGATCGCGTCCAGCTCTCTGAAGGTCTGCTTCTTGATCTCCATATTTTCAATGGCAGCCTCCACGATCAGATCACAGTCTCCGCAGATATCCTTTACACCTGTGGTGATCTTTGCAAGGATCTTATCTGCGTCCTCCTGGGTCATCTTCCCCTTGGCGATCCTTTTTTCAAACCCTTTTGCGATTTTATTTTTACCATTTGCAGCAAACGTCTCATTAATATCGCAGAGCATTACTTCATAGCCCTCTGTCTGGGCAAATGCCTGTGCGATCCCGGAACCCATGGTTCCGGCTCCAATCACACCAACCTTCATGATTCTGCCTCCTTACGTTTATGGGGGAACTCCCCCGCCATTACCGGTTGTTGAATTTCTCAACCTTCCGTTTTTCAAGAAAAGCCTTCATTCCCTCTCTCTGGTCCTCTGTCTCGAAACACTCGGAGAAATACTGCTCCTCTATGGCGATGGCATGGTCCAGATCCGAGAGGAACCCGTCCGTCACCGCCCGCTTGCTGTTTCTCACAGCGATGGGCGCGTTGGACGCGATCTTCTGTGCCAGCTTCATGACTGCCGGCATCAGCTCCTCTCTGGGATATACGCCGTTTACCAGGCCGATCCGGTATGCTTCATCGGCTTTGATGTTCTGGCCGGTGAATACCATTTCTTTTGCCTTTCCGGTCCCAACGACTCTCACAAGGCGCTGGGTCCCTCCAAAGCCCGGGGTGATCCCCAGGCCCACCTCCGGCTGCCCAAACACTGCATTGTCGGAGCAGTAGCGGATGTCACAGCTCATGGCCAGCTCGTTGCCGCCGCCAAGGGCAAATCCATTGACAGCCGCAATGGTGGGGATCGGAAGCGTTTCCAGCCTCCTGAAGATATCGTTTCCGAATTTTCCGAATTCACGGCCTTCCTTTACGGTCATGGTGCTCATGGCCGCAATGTCGGCTCCGGCCACAAAGGCCTTCTCCCCGGCTCCGGTCACGATGACGGCCCTAGTCTCATCCAGGTCGATATTGTCGATCACAGCATCCAGGTCCTTTAATACCTGGACATTTAACGCATTCAAAGCTTCCGGGCGGTTGATGGTGATCACGCCAACATAGCCGTCCTGCTCGTATGTAACAAAGCTCATTCCGGTCGCCTCCTGCTCAGTTTAAGATCAATCCCTCTTTACGATGGTGGCGCAGCCCATGCCGCCGCCGATGCAGAGCGTTGCAAGACCTGTCTTTGCGTCCATCTTCTGCATTTCGTGGAGCAGGGTCACCAGGATACGGCAGCCGGATGCACCGACTGGATGGCCCAGGGCAATGGCTCCGCCGTTGGGATTTAATTTTTCCAGATCAAAACCAAGCTCTTTTCCTACTGCCACAGACTGGGCGGCAAATGCCTCGTTGGCCTCGATCACGTCAAAATCGCCGATCTCCATTCCAGCCTTTGCCATTACCTTCTTCGTGGCAGCCACGGGACCGATGCCCATGATACGGGGCTCAACGCCTGCAAGGGCTCCGGCTACCCATGTGGCCATGGGGGTAACGCCCAGCTCCTTCGCCTTCTCTTCGCTCATCACTACAACGGCTGCTGCACCGTCGTTGATGCCGGAGGCGTTGCCTGCGGTCACCATACCGTCTTTCTTAAACGCCGGACGCAGCTTTCCAAGAGCCTCCATATTGGAGCCGGCTCTGGGGCCCTCGTCCGTATCTACAAGGATGGTGGCTTTCTTTGTTTTTACCTCCACCGGAACGATCTCATCCTTAAATGCGCCTGCCTTCTGGGCAGCCTCGCACTTGTTCTGGCTCACCATAGCGAACTTGTCCAGTTCTTCTCTTGTGAGTCCCCACTGGTCGCAGATATTTTCGGCAGTGATTCCCATGTGGTAGTGGTTGAACGCATCCCATAACGCGTCGTTTACCATCGTATCCACCAGCTCGGCATTGCCCATGCGGTAGCCGTAGCGGCCCTTCATCATCGCATAGGGAGCCAGGGACATGTTCTCGCAGCCGCCGGCAACGACGATATCTGCATCGCCTGCCTCGATCATCTGGGCTGCCATGTTGACGCTCTGTAAACCAGAGCCGCATACCACGTTAATGGTAACTGCCGGAACCTCGATGGGAAGTCCTGCATTGATGGAAGCCTGACGGGCCACGTTCTGTCCCTGTCCGGCCTGGATCACACAGCCCATGTAGACCTGGTCCACCTGGTCGGGAGCCACACCGGCTCTCTTTAAGGCCTCCCTGATCACAACCGCGCCCAGATCAGCCGCCGGTACGGTGCTTAAAGCGCCTCCCATTGTGCCGATGGCTGTACGGCATGCACCTGCCAGTACGATTTTCTTTGCCATATGATTTTCCTCCTCATTATACCATCGCCGGAGGCCGGAAAAAGCCCGTATCCCCCGACAATATGATGTATCATAATCATATCACCAAATAATTGGCCTGTCAAATAACAAGCATGGTTTTTCATGTATTTTTTATAAACATTCATCCTTCTTTTTTTATAATTTCGTGAAATTATTGACCGTCCATTTAGAAAATGCTAAAATGAAAAATGAATAAAAATTCTGCCCGGGATTCTGGCTCCGGACAGTGAAAGAATATCTTAGAAATGAGGTCCTAAACTATGGATATCAGAAAAATGTATCAGGACAAGCTTGTGTCCGCCAGCGAAGCGGCAAAAACCGTAAAGTCCGGCGACTGGGTCGATTATGCCTGGACTACCAGCACTCCGGTGGCTGTGGATGCGGAGATCGCCAAAAGGCTTCCGGAGCTTTATAACGTCAACTTCCGCGGCGGCATCCTCATGTGGGTCCCCGAGATCTTCAAGATCGAAAACCCGGCTGACCACTTCACCTGGAACTCCTGGCATATGAGCGGCATCGAGAGAAAAGCCATTGCCCAGGGCTTTGCCTTCTACGGCCCCATGCGCTATTCGGAGCTACCCCGCTTCTACCGGGATATGTCCGAAGAAAACCGTCCGGATGTGGCCATCTTCCAGGCAGCCCCCATGGACGAGCACGGCTTCTTTAACTTCGGCCCCAACGCATCCCACCTGGCTGCTGTCTGCGAGACTTCCAGGACCGTGATCGTGGAGGTCAATGAAAATATGCCGGTCTGCTACGGCGGAACTGAAGAAGGCATCCACATCTCCAAAGTTGATATGATCGTAGAGGGCGATAATCCTTCTATCCCGGAAATGGCCGGAGCCCCCGCCACAGAGGTGGACGAGGCCGTGGCAAAGCTGATCGTAAACGAGATCCCCGACGGCGCCTGCTTACAGTTAGGCATCGGCGGAATGCCCAACGCCGTCGGCTCCCTGATCGCAAAATCTGACTTAAAGGATCTGGGCGTCCATACAGAAATGTATGTGGATGCTTTCGTCGATATCGCCATGGCCGGAAAGATCACCGGCGCAAAGAAAAATATCGATAAAGGCCGCCAGGTCTACGGCTTCGGCGCAGGTACGAAAAAGCTGTACGACTATCTGAACCGGAATCCGGAATGTATGTCTGCTCCCGTAAGCTACACCAACGACATCCGCACCATCTCTGCCTTGGATAACTTCATGTCCATCAATAATGCCGTGGACCTGGATCTGTTCGGACAGGTAAATGCCGAATCCGCAGGGATCAAGCACATCAGCGGCGCCGGCGGACAGCTGGATTTCGTTCTGGGCGCATACCTTTCCAAGGGCGGAAAGAGCTTCATCTGCTGCTCCTCCACCTTTAAGACAAAAGACGGCCAGTTAAAATCCAGGATCCTTCCCACCTTAAATCCGGGCTCCATCGTTACAGACACCCGTGCCAATACCCATCACCTGGTAACGGAGTACGGCATGGTGAACTTAAAGGGCCTATCCACCTGGCAGAGGGCTGAAGCCATCATCTCCATCGCCCATCCCCAGTTCCGCGACGAGCTCATTGCCGAGGCGGAAAAAATGCACATCTGGAGACGCAGCAATAAACGGTAAGGACCAGAAACGCTGCATCCATCCTGAACCTCATAAAATTTCAATGGCCGTCCCGGGAGCTGTTCCAGCTTCCAGGGCGGCCATTTTCTGCTGCTCTGTCTTTCTTTTTTATTCCTCCTCCACCCGGATCCCCTCTTCCTGGGACAGCTTCTGTCTGCAGAGCCTTAAAAGATGCTCCTGGTACGGTGAGCGGTCGTCCAGCCGGTCCAGATAATAAAGGGTCCGGCTTGGAGGCTCCACATCCAGGGTATGGATGGACACAGGCGCATCCCTTAAGACCGTCCTGGCAATGGAGATGGGAAGAAACGCCCAGTTATCCCCGCTCTGGGTAAAGTACTGAAGAAATCCCATCTCGTCCAGATACATCCTGGGAATGGCTTTATCTCCAAAAAAATAGCTGTGCCAGGCTTCAAAATTCCGGTCCCACATGGTGCGGATCTCCAGCTGCGGATCCAGCTCCCGGATCCTCACATGCTCCGGCAGGTTCAGCTCCTTTCCCGCCACCAGGCAGAGCTTCTCCTTAAAAAGGATATGGGTGCCGACCGAAGAAGAATAAATGGGATCTGTGATAAAGGCTATGTCCACGGACCGGTTGCCCACATAGGAATAAGCCTCACTGGAGTGAAGGGTCGATACGTGGAGGCTGCACTCCGGATGCTCCTTCATAAAGGTACGGAACACTGTGGGAAGCATGAATGCCAGCAGGCTCCCCACGCTGGCCACATAAAAGTTTCTGGACGGCGCTAAAAGCGCCGCCTCCCGGGTCTCGTTCCACAGGGCCTGCCACCGGTGGGCGATCCCGATGAAGGCTTGGCCCTGGCGGGTCAGCTCCACCTTTCTGAGGCCCTTCCCACGGACAAACAGAGGATATCCCAGCTCCTCCTCCATGGCACGGATCCTGCGCCCCAGAGCCGGCTGGGTCACATAAAGGGCCTCGGCGGCGGCAGAAAAGCTGCCCGTTTCTGTTATCTTTAAAAATGCTTCGATCTCCAGGAATGTCATATACAGCCTCCTTCTGCCAAAAATGTTAATAGTTATTAACATTATATCAAAAAATTAAACATTTTACAACGAAAGCCGGGAGTGTTATAGTATGCCCATGAGAAAAAACAACAGGAACGCGGCTTCGGATCCACCGCTTCCTAGGAATGAATGTCTTGATTCTAAGGAGGGATCGATATGACCATCGAACTGAACGAGCTTTGGGAAAACTGTGAGCCCAACGATTAAATACGGGATTCAGGGGCCTTCCTTCCCCTTTCCATATTGATATTAATACTGAAAAAACCGCCGCATCCACGCGGCGGTTTTTTTCGATGGACCGGCATCCGGCCGGCGGGGCAGTTATACCCCGGCTCGGCTTGGACGGCAGCGTTTTACGATCCATAAAAGGACCAGTACCGCCGCGGAGGCCCCGGAAATGACCACTCCCGGAATAAAGCCTCCTGGCATGTAGGTTAAGGAGATCTCATGGGTCCCCGCTTCCACCGGAACAGACAGGAATGCCTCCAAGATCTTTTCCCCCTCCGCCGGCTGACCGTCGATGGTGATGGTCCAGCCCTCATCATAGGGGATAGAAAGGAACAGAGTACCGGATTCTGCGGCAGTTACCGTTCCTGTAAGCTTCGTGTCCCTCCAGCTGTCCAGGTGGAGCGGCGACTGAGACAGGCGGTCATGGACCTGGATCATGGACCTGGGAGAGAAACGGTAAACGGCTGCCGTAAGAGTCTCCCCGGACTCTCCCGGCGTCAGGGTGATCCGGCTCCCCTCAGAAAGATTTCCCATTTCCAGCAGGTATCCCCGGTCCACATTGCTGAAATTCTTTTCTCCCGATGGCAGGGAGGCCTTGACATTCTTTACCTTTTTATTCTGGATATATACATAATATTCCCCAGCCATATCAGCGGTGAAGGTACACCCGGATCCGGAAACCTCTGTCTCCACCGGCACCAGGACATCGTCGGTTCCCAAAAGCAGGCACAGATCGTTCTGCACCTCCGCCGGGTTCTCCATCTGATACTGCCAGTTGTCCGCCAGATCGTAAGGAAGGACAAAGCCCAGAGGCAGGGTATACAGATTCTCATACAGGTAGGTCCCTCCGCTCTCCTGGATGTAATTGACCAGATCCGTATTTGGAATATATTCCGAATACAGGGCATAGCGGACCGACAGCAGGCTGTCCACCAGTGGAGTGCTCCCAGTGATGCTGTACGCATTGGTGGAGGCCTCGCAGCCCATGCGCTTGAAAAACTTCGTCAGATCTGCGTTTGCAGTGGAGGAAAACAGGGATACAGACGGAAAATTCATCCATGCTCCGTCATTTTTTGTCTTTCTCGTTTTTTTCTCCACCCGGTAAAAGTCCTCCGCCGGCTCCAGCTTCTCCATCAGAGCCTGCACCTCTTTATTATCCCTGGTGTAAGCCTCCCGGCTGGTGGTGGTGACGCTGGTGACTGTGGTATTGACGGCCGCCTCCACAGCCACCAGGGCCAGAGCCAGAAACGCCGCCAGTTCTCTTCTTCTCTTCTTATATAAATATATGAGCCCTGTATAGGCCGCCAGGAAGAGGATGGCCACGTAATATACAGCAAAGTGGAAATGCTCCTGCTCCACCAGCTTCTCCGCCAGGATCACAAAGCAGACGCTTCCCCAGAACGCCGCGGCAACATGGCGCCTGGGAATATCCCGCAAATACTGGAACGCCCGGAAGCAGACAAACAGCATGAGGAAAATATAAATAAACGACTGGCGGCAGGGGAGGCTGTTGGGATAGTGGAGCCCGTGCCAGATAAAATTCAGGGCGTTCACAGAGAAGCTGGCAAAAAAGATCAGCAGCAGGCCGCAGTAAACGCTTTTTTCCTTTGCGGAGATCTTTTTGCACGCCAGGTACAGCAGGAAGAATAAAAATACCGCCACACCGCAGTAAATATTGGGCCAGTGGTCCAGTCCCGTCTCCGTCTCCACATTGCCGATGTGGCGGGCCAGCATGTCAAAGATCGGGAAATAGGACGTAAGGGTCTTTGGAAAATTCATATTTCCCGAAGCCGTGCTCTTTAAAACGGCCACCTCCGGCAGAAGCACAAGGGCCGCCAGCCCTCCGGCGATCAGGGAAAAGAGCCCGAACCGGACGCAGGCCATCACGTATTTTTTTATGGGCCCTGGCTTCTCCAGGATCAGAAGGGCAATAAAATACAGCACCATGAACAGGCAGGTCATGATGGAAATATAATAGTTGGAAAGGATGGAAAGCCCCAGTGTGATGCAGTAGAAAAATCCATTCCCATCCTTCACCAGCCGCTCCAGTCCAAGAACGATCAGCGGGAACAGGATGATGCAGTCCAGCCACATGATATTCCAGCTGTACGCAGCCATATAGCCGGAAAGGGCATAAAAGATCCCGAAATATCCAACCGCAGCCGTTTCTGTATGGCAGTGCTTTCTCAGGTACCAGGCGAAGCTCAGGCCCGAAAGACCGATCTTTACAACGATCATGCCGGTCATAAACTCGATGATATATGCCTTGGGGCACAGGATCACCAGCCAGTTTAAGGGGCTGGCCAGATAATAGGCGTAAAGGGCCGCAAAATTGACTCCCATCCCCACATCCCAGCTGTACAGAAGGCTGCCTCCGGTCCGCAGCTTATGCTGGAATTCTGAAAAGAACGGCGCATACTGATGGTACATGTCCGTCCGTAAAAAGCTCTCCTCGCCAAAGGGGAAGATCCCTCTCTGGATAAAAATGATGATCATAATGACCACCGGCACAAAAAATGCAATGACCAGCCCGTCTCCCGGACGGATCAGGGTCGATCTTTTTCTGCTGTTTGGTTCCATGACTCCAGGCACTCCTTTTTCTGTCCGTTAGTTTTTATGGGTAAAGATCACCAGCTTGCTGAGCACGTAGTTTAAAACCACCACCACCACGGAAATGGCCAGTTTGCAGATGAAAAATTCCATTTTCAAAAGGTCCACCATGATAAAGATGGCGGCCAGATTAAATAAAAAGGTGGCGATCCGGCACAGGACGAAGGAGGTAAATTCCTCCCATACAGCCCTGGGCTCCATGGTATGGCTTCCAAACACCCACCACTTATTGGTCACAAAGGCAAAGAGCACTGCCGCCGCCCAGGCAATGGACTGGGCGGGCACCGGGTCCATATGGGCCAGATAAAACAGGCCGTTGGAGATCACATAGTCAATGAGGGTCGTAAGGCCTCCAAAGACCAGATACGCCGCTCCCTCCCGGACGGTCCCATGATTCCGGCTTCCGGCCGTTCCATCCGCTTCTTTCTTTATATGTTTCATTTTCTTCTCCCATATCTTAGATCTTATCTTTAAAAATCTTCCCTCATTTTATTATAGCCCGGCAAAAAAGTAAAGGGACTGGGCCCAAAATCTAAGGCCCAGTCCCAAAAAGACGAAAAATATGAAATTCTATCCAGCGTGCTGACGCTTATGCCTCCAGTAATTTGTCGATGCTCACTAACTTCACGCATACGCAGAATATCTCTGCAGCCAGCTTTAAGTCCTCTAAGGACGGGAAGGACGGAGCGATACGGATGTTGGAGTCGTGGGGATCCTTACCATACGGGAAGGTCGCGCCTGCGCCTGTCATCACAACGCCTGCCTCTTTACACTTTGCGACGATCGCCTTGGCGCAGCCGTCTAAAGCGTCAAAGGATACGAAATATCCGCCCTGGGGCTTGGTCCACTGACCGATCTCAAGGCCTGCCAACTCTCTGTTTAAGATCTCGTCCACAGCCTCGAATCTGGGACGAAGGAGCTCGGCGTGCTTCGCCATATGGGCCTTGATGCCGTCTAAGTTCTTGAAGAAACGTACATGACGGAGCTGGTTGATCTTATCGTGGCTGATCAGCTGGTTATTCATCTGCTTCTTGATATCCTCGATGTTGGCCTTGGAGGTAGCGATGGCAGAAATTCCGGCGCCCGGGAAGGTGACCTTTGCGGTGGAGCCGAATTTATATACCATATCCGGGTTTCCAGCCTTTTCACACTCGGAAAGGATATCCAGAACGTGGCACGGATGATCCGGATACAGGTGATGTACGCAGTAAGCATTATCCCAGTAAATACGGAAATCCTTTGCAGCCGGCTTTAAGTTTGCAAAGCGTTTTACGACCTCGTCAGAGTAGCACTGGCCGGACGGGTTGGAGTAAAGCGGCACGCACCAGATACCCTTTACAGCCTCATCATTGTTTACATACTGCTCTACCAGATCCATATCCGGGCCGTCCTCATGGAGCGGGATATTGATCATTTCGATGCCGAAGAACTGGGTAATGGCAAAGTGTCTGTCATAGCCGGGAACCGGGCAGAGGAATTTCACCTTGTCCAGCTTGCACCAGGGCGTATTTCCCATTACGCCGTGGGTATAGGAACGGGATACGGTATCGTACATTAAAGTAAGGCTGGCGCTTCCGTACATGATCACGTTCTCAGCAGGAGCGTCCATCATTCCGCCCATTAATTCCTTTGCTTCCTGGATACCGGTCAGAACACCGTAGTTTCTCACATCGCCGTCAGCGGTCATGAAATCGCTCTTGCTGTTTAAAACATCCAGCATCGGAAGAGACAGATCTAACTGGTCCGGGCTTGGCTTTCCGCGAGCCATATTAAGGCTTAAATTTTTCCCCTGATACTCTTTGTAAACAGCAGTAAGCTGCTCCTTTAAGGAAGCAAGCTCCTCTTTTGACATTTCACGATATGGTTTCATGTCCCAATAACCTCCTCTTTCTTAAACACGATATAGTGATTGCGTTTTATGCTTCCATTATAATCGAATCCATCGTTTCTTACAACAAAAAAATAAAGATTCCGGCTTTATTTTCGTACATTTTTCCCAGTTCCCGCAAAAGATTCTTAAGCCGGGTTCATTGACTTTTGACTTTTCTTAACGTATCATGACATTGAAGGATGAGAAAAACAAGGGGGAAAATGCATGAATGAGTGGAAACGCAGTCTTCTGACCGGGACCATCGTGGCCCTGGCATCCCAGCTTTACTGGAACGTATTTGTATCCGGCTTCCGGATCTCCCCTGCCGTGATCCTTCTCCCGATCCTCCTTATGACCATCGGAAAAAGCACCTCCACGATCCAGATCACGGTGACAACGGCGGCGGTGGTATTCCTTTTCCGCCTCTTTCTGGCAGTCAGCGGCCTCTCCTCCTCCCCGGAAACGGCGGGCCAGCTGGCCACCAACTCCATTTTCTATCTCTGCTATGGACTGCTTTTTTCCGTCCTAGTCCCCAGCAAGCCCACTGTCTCCTACCGGCGGCTGTTCCCGTCGGTGTTCATCTGCGACCTGCTGTCCAATCTGCTGGAGGTCTGTATCTTTGAAAGCGGCCGTTCCGGGACCCTTTCCCCCTCCATGGCCGGATATCTGATCCTGGTGGCCGCTTTCCGTACTCTGCTTGCCTGTCTGTTCCTGGCGGCGGAGAGCCAGTACCGGACCCTGTTAAAAAAGGAGGAGCATGAAAACCGTTACCGGCGGCTGTTTCTTATGACCACAGGGCTGAAAAACGAGATCTATTTTATGAAGAAAAACTCCGAAGAGATCGAATCTGTCATGAGCAATGCATACCGGCTTTATGAGCGGCTGTCGGCCATGGACGTGCCCGACGACATGAAAAAAATGTCCCTGTCCATTGCCCGGGACGTCCATGAGATCAAAAAAGACTATATCCGCATCATCCAGGGCATCGAGCAGGAGATCTCCGAGGAGTACGACGAAAAGCAGATGAGCTTCCAGGACCTTCTCCAGATCCTGGAGGCCACCACCTATCACATCCTTGAAACCAGGCCCGTCCATATCCGTCTGGTTTTCCAGTGCTCTGACAACTTCATCACCAGAGAGCACTATGAGCTGATGGCTGTATTGAAAAATCTGGTCAACAACGCCATCGAAGCCATTGAAGCCGGAGCCAGACGGGGGACCATCCAGATCGTGGAGCATTTAAAAGACGGGCAGTATGAATTTTCCGTTTCCGACGACGGGCCCGGGATCTCCGCCCGCCATCTGCCCAATATCTTTAAAATGGGTTACTCCACCAAATTTGATTATAAAACAGGAAACATCTTCCGCGGCGTGGGACTTTACGGCGTAAAGGCCACCGTGGAGGAAAAATTCAGCGGAACCATTTCGGTGGAATCCGAGCCGGGCCGGGGGACCCGGTTTCTGATTCGGATTCCGGCCGGAGCTCTGGAGGAGGTAAACTGATGCGTATCTATATTATCGAAGATGATATTTCTGTCATTCATATCCTGGAGGATATCGTGGAGTCCGGAGATCTTGGCGAGATCTGCGGCGACTGCGGCGGAGAGCCCGCCGACGTCCATGAGGTCCTGCGGGCCAGGCCCGATGTGGTCCTGGTGGACTTTTTCATGCCGGTCATGGACGGGGTGGAATTCGTCCGCGAGCTGCGCTCCTTCAACGCCACCATCAAATGCATCATGATCTCCCAGGTTTCCGCCAAGGAGCTGATCAGCAAGGCTTACACCGCCGGCGTGGATTTTTTCATCAGTAAGCCCATTAACCTGATCGAGGTAACGTCCGTCCTTAAAAATGTGGCAAAGCAGATCCAGAACGAGCGGACCCTGGACAATATCCGTCATATGTTCATGAACGAGATCGGCCAGAAGCCCCAGAACAGCCGGGAATCCTCTTCCTACTCCAAAAAGCTCCGTTATATCTTAAACCGGATCGGCATGTCCGGGGAAAAGGGCTGCTCTGATATCCTGAAGATCTGCGATTATCTCCACCGGGAACGGATCCCCGTATCCCAGATGAGCGTGGCCCAGCTGTGCGAGGCCGTCAGCGATTCTCCGAAAAACATGGAGCAGCGGGTCCGCCGGGCTATCGCTGCCGGAATGGCCAATGTGGCCCACATGGGCATCGAGGACTTTATGAACGAAACCTTTACTGCCTACTCCTCCACTCTGTTTTCCTTTGAGGAGATCCGCACTGAAATGGACTACATCCGCGGAAAGCGGACGGACGGCGGAAAGGTCAGCATCAAAAAATTCATTGACGGCCTGATGCTGGAGGCTGACCGGGAAATTTGATCTTTTTTATCTCCATTCTGATTTTTTTTGTATTTTTTTGAAGGGGGCTTCTTATAGTTATATCCAGAGAATCCGTACAATAAGGAATGGAGGTAATATAAAATGATGTATGCGATCCAGCTTGACATGTACCAGGCTGCTGCTGTGGCAGCCCTTGTGCTGCTTTTGGGCCGTTTTCTTGTGAGAAATTTGGATCTGCTCAGACGCTACTGTATCCCGGAGCCTGTTGCCGGCGGCGTTGTTTTTGCCCTGGCCCACCTGGCCCTGCGCCAGGCCGGTATCCTGGAGATCTCCTTTGACTCCACGCTCCAGACCTTTTTTATGGTCGTATTTTTCTGCAGCGTGGGCTTTACGGCCTGCTTCCGCCTTCTGAAAAAGGGCGGGCTCCAGGTCCTGCTGTTCTTAGGGATCGCCGTTATGATGTGCGTGCTCCAGAACGGCCTGGGCGCCTTCATTGCCAGCGCCTTTGGTCTGGATCCCCGGCTGGGACTGGCCACCGGCTCCATCCCCATGGTGGGCGGTCACGGGACCGCGGCCTCCTTCGGCCCGCTCCTGGAAAAGGCCGGAGTCTCCGGAGCCAGTGCCGTTGCCATTGCTTCCGCCACCTTCGGGCTGGTGGCCGGCTGTGTGATCGGCGGCCCCACAGCTGTATCCCGGATCCGCCAGAAAAAGCTGCACTCCTTTGAAACAGCCACCGGCTCCAACGAGGTGGTGGTGGATAAAAATGAGGTCACAGGAGCCATCGACTCCGACCGTTTCTTAAACGCCGCCCTCTGCCTGGCACTGGCCATCGGCGCAGGCACTGTGGTCTCCGCCTGGCTGAATAAGGTCTTCACCTTCCCCATCTACATCGGAGCCATGCTGGTGGCTGCCTTTATCCGCAATACCACAGATATGGCCGGAAAGGAGATCCCCATGGAGGAGATCAGTACCATCGGAAGCTTCAGCCTTTCCCTGTTCTTGGGCCTGGCCATGATGGGATTGAAGCTCTGGGAACTGGCCGATCTGGCCGTTCCCATGGTGGTGATGCTGGTAGCCCAGACGGTGCTGATGATGGTCTATGCCTACTTCGTGGTATTTAATCTGCTGGGAAAGAACTACGATGCGGCCGTCATGACCTCCGGCTTCTGCGGCTTCGGCATGGGCGCCACTCCCAACGCCATGGCCAATATGCAGGCCATCACCCAGAAATACGGCCCGGCCCCCACCGCCTACTTCGTGGTGCCCCTGGTGGGAAGCCTGTTCATCGACTTCATGAACACCATCGTCATCACCAGCTTCTTAAACCTCCTGTGATCCCATCCGCGGGCGCCTTCCTATCATATAGCGGGACCCTTCTTAAAAAGGCCACGTACAGACCTCCTGCATCCTGCCGGAGCCTGGCGCGGCCCTTTTTGTTCTCTCCATTTTATCCCCATGCAGCAGTTCTGTCCGGATCTCCATAAGGCAGATGCCCGGCGTTTCCTGCCCGATGCAGGCGGACAGGAAGCGGCACGGCTGGACGGTTCCATTCTCATATGGATACTCTGTATTTTCTCCTTGCATTTCCTCCATGACGATGCTATAATGTTCAATATCTCAAATAAATTTATAAAATTGAACAGGAGGAACCCATATGAACAAACAGAATCCCCATACAGAATCCCTGAAGGGAAAGATCGACTGGTCCACCGCCGTCATTCCCTTCATGCTGATCGCCTTTTTATGCATCAGCTTCATGGCCGCCCCGGACGGCTCCAGACAGATCCTGGACAAGATCCGGGCGCTTCTAGGAGACACCTTCGGCCTTTATTATCTTGTCATCGGCCTGGGCGTGTTCCTGCTCTCCATTTATCTGGCCTTTTCCCGGTACGGCTCCATCCGCCTGGGCGGCCCCAATGAAAAACCAAAATACTCAGATTTTGCCTGGAGCAGCATGATGTTCACCGCCGGACTGGCCGCTGACATCCTGTTCTACTCCTTCTGCGAATGGATCCTTTACGCCAACGATCCCCATATCGCGGAAATGGGATCCATGCAGATCTGGTCAAGCACCTACCCCATCTTCCACTGGGGCCCCATCCCCTGGAGCTTTTATCTGGTGCTGGCCGTGGCCTTCGGCTTCATGCTCCATGTACGAGGCTGCCATAAGCAGAAATATTCTGAGGCCTGCCGTCCCCTCCTGGGAGACCGGGTAGATAAGCTCCCGGGAAAATGCATTGACCTTCTGGCCCTGTTCGCCCTTCTGGCCGGGACCGCCACGACCTTTTCCCTGGCTACTCCGCTGATGGCCCAGGTGCTTTCCAGGCTCACGGGGCTCCCATCCTCCAAATGGGTCACCATCGGGATCCTGGTGGTCACCTGCATCATTTACACCTACGCCCTGGTCCACGGCATGAAGGGGATCTCCCGGCTGTCTGCCGCCTGTATGTATCTGTTTTTTGCCCTCCTGGCCTATGTGCTCCTGGCCGGAGGCGAGACCCGCTACATCCTGGAGACCGGCTTCTCTGCCATCGGAAATCTGGCCCAGAACTTCTTTAGCCTGGCCACCTTCACCGATCCTCAGCGGACCACCTCCTTCCCCCAGACCTGGACCATCTTTTACTGGGCCTACTGGATGGTATGGTGCGTGGCCTCTCCCTTCTTCATCGGCTCCATCTCCCGTGGGCGCACCGTGAAGCAGACCATCCTGGGCGGCTATGTATACAGCCTGGGCGGCACCTTCTTAAGCTTCCTGATCCTGGGAAATTACAGCCTAGGCCTCCAGGTCAGCGGAAAGCTGGACGTTCTGGGGGTCTATGGCGGTGCGGGAGATCTGTACTCCACCATCATCGCCATTGTGGATACCCTTCCTCTGGCTCCCATGGTGCTGGTGCTTCTGATCGCCGCCATGATCGCCTTTTACGCCACCAGCTTCGATTCCATCGCCCTGGTAGCCTCCTCCTACACCTATAAGCAGATGATCGGAGATGAGGAACCCCACCGGGCCGTGAAGTTCTTCTGGGCCGTAATGCTGATCCTCTTCCCCATTGCCCTGGTGTTTTCCGAAAGCTCCATGGCCAACCTCCAGACGGTTTCCATCATCGCCGCCTTCCCGGTGGCCCTGGTGATCCTGCTGATCATCGCCAGCTTCCTAAAGGATGCGGGCCGGTATCTGGACGGCAGTAAAAAATAAGATCTCAAAAGGCGCCGGAACTCAGCGTTCCGACGCCTTTTTCTTTACCTTCTTATAGATCTCTCTGGCCTCTCTCTTAAGAGCCTCCGTTTCCTCCTTTTCTCCATACCGGACCTTCCGGTACATATCCCGGAGGGCGGTGATCTCCTCCTCCATTCCCCAGGAGCAGACCGCATCGCTGCACACGGTCTCGCTGCTGGCAGACCGTTCATCCGCCGGAAGCTGGAAGGCGATGCAGAGCTTTAAAAATTTACGGAAATAATACCGGACGCCCCGGTCTCCCATATACTCTCTGGCCCCAGCCCGTTTTCCCGTCTCCGGAGCCGCCTGGCTTCTTCTCACCGTCCCGACTGGCCGACGGTCTGTTTCCCGGCCGCGGCCGGACAGCATCCGGTACAGAAACCAGAAAAACAAAACCAGGGCAGCGGCTGCCGCAAGAGTTCCCAAAAACTTCAGAAACGCCGGCGTTTCTGAGGCCGCCGTCCCCTCAAAGCCCGGGAGCGCCTCCGGAGCCATCAGGCCGTCCAGGGCATTTTCGGGCATCTCGTAGGAAAAAACCTTAAAAAGCCTGGAAAAGATCCAGGAGATCCCCATAAGGGTACCTGCCAGGAGGCGGACCATAAGCTCCAGCACCGGCACCACCAGGGTCATGTACAGAAATTTCAGGCCGTACAGAAGCCCTCCGGTCACAGCCCGGCTGGAAAGGATGCCGGCCGCCGCCAGCACCGCCAGAAGCTCCCCGGCAGTCCTTCCCCAGAAGCCGCCTCTCCCCTGTCCCGTCCTGGCCAGGCGCAGAGCCCTTAAAAGGAAGATCCCGAGAACCAGGAAGGCTGTAAAAAACGGGACGCACCGCCTTCCCCAGACCTCTGTTCCCAGGGAAAGCCACTGGATACAGCCCGCCGCAAGAAGAAGCCTGGCCTCCGTCATGAGGCTGTCATGGGCCCGCTCCTCCATGTTCCGCTTTTTCCAGCAGATCAGAAGCCAGACGCACCAGGATGCCAGCGCCAGAAAAAGCAGCACCCGCACCCAGATGGGGCCGAAAAGGAACAGGGGCATGAACATGGCCATATAAAAGCACACGTCCGTCAATATCTTAAAAACCAGTATGTCCATTTTCTACACATCCTCCCCATAAAGCGCCAGCAGCCTCCGGCCGGACCGCTCTTCCAGGGACGAAAGGTACGGTGCCGCGTCCTGGTTCCGGTCCGGAGCCACATAGATCAGGCTTTTTCCAGATCGGAGCCCCTTCCGGATGCCGGAAAGGAATTCCCCGCTCCCCATCCGGCAGTCGTAGGTCATCCTTCCCAGTCCCTCCAGCACGGTCTCCAGATGGCCCGGCCCCAGGCCCTCTCCGATCCGGTTCCAGTTTCCCATGGCCCCGGCGATTACGCCGTTGGTCTGGAAATCATAGGCGATCCTCTGCTTTTCCAGCTCCTCGCAGATACTGCGGACCATGGAAAAGCACTGCTCCAGAAGCTCTGCTTCCCGTTCCTCGTCCCGGCACTCCACGTCCAGGAGGATGGTACAGGAAAGATCCGTCATATTTTCCTGCTCCTTGACCAGAAACCGGCCCTGTCTGGCGCTCTGGACCCAGCTGATGGACCGCAGGGGCTCCCGGCCCGTATATTCCCTGAACCCACGGATCAGCACAGGATCCTCAAAGAGGCTCCGTTTCACCACATATTCGCCTGCATATCCGCCCAGGAGCCTGGGAAGCTCCTCCCAGCCGCTGGGGGCCGGCTTTACCACGATCTCCTTTAATTCCGGATACGTCTCCAGCGCGGTCTGGAGCCCCAGGAAATCCCCGGCCTCTGCCGAAACGCCCCGGAAGAAATATCTTCCCCGCTTTTTTAAAAGGACCCTCCGCTCTAACTCCGTCTTCTGGCGTCCCTTAAGGTAAAGCACCGAAAGGTGATCCCCAGAGGACTTTGCCGCCACGTTCTCTCCGTTTTCAGAAAAGACAAGTCCTGCGGGGATCTGCTCCCTCATCTGGAGATAGGGGACCATAAGACGCTTTCGGTTGTTTATGGTCATGGTCCAGGAAAAATCCTCCCCCGGCTCCACCACGGTCTTATCCAGGGCTGTAGCAAAGTCCAGTCCGTCCAGCACATGGTCCATGGAATATTTCTCCGCCAGCCATACCAGAAGTCCCAGGACTCCAAGAAATACGATCATCGCAGGTTCTCCATGGGAACCGGGATATCCTCCATGATCTGTCCCAGATATTTTCTCGCATCCTCAAAGCTTTCGCCTCCCCTGGAGATGATCCTGTGGCTGAGGACCCAGGGCGCTGCGGCCTTCACATCCTCCGGGATCACAAAATCCCGTCCCAGGGACGCGGCCATGGCCTGGGAGGCTTTATAGAGGGCGATGGCCCCTCTGGTGGATACTCCGGTGACAAACCGGCTCTCCGTCCGGGTCTTTTCCACAATGTCCATCATGTAGCCCAGAACATCCTTCTGGACCCGCACCTTCGTATATAGCTCCTTCATCTCCCGGATCACCTCCGGGCTCACCACCGGTTCCAGGGAGTTTAAAATATCTGCTGTGGACGGCCTGGACACCACCTCCATCTCCTGCTCCCTGGTCATGTAGCCCAGGCTCAGCCTCATGAAAAACCGGTCCAGCTGGGCTTCCGGCAGGGGAAACGTCCCATAGGATTCCACCGGGTTCTGGGTGGCCATGACAAAGAACGGCTCTGCCATGGGGTAGGTGACGCCGTCCACGGTGATCTGGCTTTCCTCCATGGCCTCCAGAAGGCTGGACTGGGTCCTGGGCGTGGCCCGGTTGATCTCGTCCGCCAGCACGATATTGGTAAACAGAGGGCCTTCGCGGAACTGGAACTCCCCTGTTTTCTGGTTATAAAAATTGATGCCCGTAAGATCCGACGGCAGAAGATCCGGCGTAAACTGGATCCGCTTAAACCCGCTGCCCACAGTCCTTGCAAATGCCTTTAAAAGCATGGTCTTTCCCGTTCCCGGCACGTCCTCTAAAAGCACATGACCGGAGCATAAAAAGCTGATAAAGATCAGCCGGACCGTTTCCTCCTTGCCGACGATCACCCGAGAACAGCTTTCCACCACCCGGTCTGTATGTTCCTTAAAATGGCTGTATTCCATTGCCTGTCTCCTCCGTTTTTGGAATATTTCTCTACTTATTATAGACGGCTCCGCCCCCGGGCGCAAGAAGGTTTTCACCAGGATCCGGCTCCATAACGGCGGTTCTGCGAAAATGTTCTTAATTCTTAAACAATTCGTAATGCCATGCCACACTTTTACCCCAACTTAGTTCTGGACAGACCTTACCACTTAGTGGTATGATAGTACATAACAGGAATAGAAAAAAACGCGCCCTTCAAATCATGCGCGATACAAGGAGGAGAGTACATCTATGAAAAAAGCAAATTTCTGCTACGCTGTTCTGACAGCTTCCGCAGTTCTCACCCTGGGAACTGTATTTTCCGCTTCTGCTGCCCAGTGGCAGGCTTTAGGAGACGAATGGGTATATGTACAGAACGACGGAGAATACTTTAAAGACGGCTGGAAACAGGACGGAAACCTGTATTATTATCTCGGAAGCGACGGCATCATGCTCCGCCGCACCCTGATCGAAGACGACGACAACTACTACTACTTAGGTTCCTCCGGAGCCATGGCCACCAACGTATGGAAATTCATCCAGAACCCGGAATGGCAGGGCGACGAGCTGGTAGGTGAGGGAAGCTGGTACTACTTCGGCTCCAACGGAAAAGCCATCAAGAGTGACGGCAGCAAGGCCAAGGTTTATGAGGTCGGCGATAAGAAATACGTGTTCGACCATTATGGACGGATGATGAGCGGATGGGTTACTGAGAGCGGCGAATATGTGGAATCTGAGGACGACTGGGCCAACGGCTTATATTATGCCGACGGCGAGGGCGACGGCAGCGTAGTGACCAACGCCTGGGTATACACCACAGTTCCCGACGACACCAACGAGGACGAGACCGAGCCCACCTACCACTTCTACTTCGGCTCCAACGGCAAGAAGACTGTGAGCACCAAGAAATCCATCGGCGGCAAGGAATACTTCTTTGATGAGAGAGGTGTGGCGCAGTATGGATGGCATAAGGGCGACGACGGCGATTGGGATTGGTCCTACTACGGAGATTCCGAAGAGCCTTATCTGCGCACCGGATGGTTCCAGGCTGTTCCTGACTCTGAGATGCACTCCAGCGCCCACGACGACGGCAGCGTATACTGGTATTACTCCACCAGTGCAGGAAAGACCGCAGTATCTGAGTTTCGTACCATTGATGGAAAAACATACGCGTTTAACGAATATGGCGAGTTAGTAACAGGTCTTAAAAAAGTTAAAGTTGATTCTTCCGATAAGAAAAAAATTCAAAACATCAGTTCTGTTGACTATATCAGTGATATAGAAAATGTAGAAGATGATGTTTATGTTTGCTACTTCGGTGGCGATGGAGCCGCCAAGACCGGCACCCAGACCCTCTCCATCGATGGAAGCTCCTATACGTTTGATTTCAAATCCAGCGGTTCTCCCAAGGGAGCAGGCACCAACGGCATCAATGACAACTATATTTATGTCAATGGCAGACGTCTGGCCGCAGAGGAGGACAGCAAATACGGTATTGTCGAATACGACGGAAAACGCTACCTGGTAAATGAAAGCGGTGCAATCCAGAAGAACAAGAAAAACGTTAAAGATGCCGACGGATACTACTACTGTACTGGTAAACATGGAATTGTAGTCCATGAGCATCTGGAAGAAAAGTGCACTGAAAAAGAGCACAAAGAAGAAGAATAAACCCCTTACCACAAAAGCGGCACCCCATAGACAGGAAATTGTCTATGGAGCGCCGCTCCTTTTTTCTCTCAAAACACACCGCTTAGATCCCATAAGATCCGTTTCCGGCCGGCCTCTAGTCAGCCTGCAAATGCATCCTTCATAACCCGCTCTCCCAGATATCTGCTGAATCTCTCAAACGCTTCCCCGGGCAGACGTTCCGGGCTGGTCATCAGCACCAGGCTGTGTCCCCGGCTTTTCGGATGATACGCCGGATGCGTATGCTCGTAGGGATTATCTATAAACCCGCATCTCTCATAAAACCCTTTCCTGCGCCTGGAAATATCATCCACAGGGGGATCGATCTCAAGGATCCGCGTTTTCTCCCCTTTTCCCAAAAGCGCCAGCACCCGCTCCCCATACCGCTTATTTCTCATTTCCGGACAGATACAGAAATGCTCAATGTAAATAAATTCTTCAGTCTCCCAATACAGGATCAGCCCCACGAACCTATCCTCATCATAGACCAGATCAAAGCAGTATTCACTGTCCCCTAAGATCCTTTTCTGGGACAGTTCCTCCCTCTGTTCATGGTAAGGGAAGCTCATCCGATACAGCCTTAAGGCCTCGTTGTATATGGGATGTGACGAATCCGTGACCCGTTCCAGACGCATACGTATTTCCTCCTGTTCCACATTTTCCGGCTGAGATCCGGCATTCCTTCCATCAACCAAACAGACCGGTACCCGGGCACAGGCCCAGGAACCGGTCCTCTCTTTTCTTTTTATCCAGCTTTCCGCAGACCAGGCTCTGCCAGGCCCAAAACCAGCGGGATCCTCCGCTGCCGCCCAGCATCTGCTTATTCGCTCTCTCCGCCCTTCACCTGCGGCCGTCCCAGGCTTTCCCACTTGAGGTATGCGCTGATGAATCCGTCGATGCTGCCATCCAGCACGCTGGTCACATTCCCGCTCTCAAAGCCGGTCCTGTGATCCTTAATGAGCGTATAGGGCTGGAGCACATAGGAGCGGATCTGGCTGCCCCAGGCGATCTCCTTGACATCGCCCCGGAGATCGGAGATCTTCTCCGCGTTCTCCTGCTGCTTCAGCATATAAAGCTTTGCCTTTAACATCTGCATGGCCCTGTCCTTGTTCTGGAACTGGGACCGTTCATTCTGGCACTGTACCACGATCCCTGTGGGGATATGGGTGATACGCACCGCAGAGGAGGTCTTATTGATGTGCTGCCCGCCGGCGCCGCTGGACCGGTAGGTATCGATCCTCAAGTCATCCGGATTGATCTCCACATCCAGATCCTCCTCAATATCCGGCATTACGTCGCAGGATACAAAGGAGGTCTGCCGCTTTCCGTTGGCGTTGAACGGAGAGATCCGCACCAGACGGTGGACGCCTCTCTCGGATTTCAGATATCCAAAGGCATTCTCCCCGTTGATCTGGAGAGTCACTGACTTGATCCCGGCCTCTTCACCGGCCAGATAGTCTAACATCTCCACGGAAAATCCCTTGCTCTCCGCCCACCGGCAGTACATCCGATAGAGAATGCTGCACCAGTCGCAGGATTCGGTACCCCCGGCTCCCGCGTTGAGGCGCATGATGGCATTGTTGCCGTCGTATTCTCCCGTCAAAAGGGTACGGAGCCGCAAAGCCTCCAGCTCGTCGGAAAATTCGTCCACCATCTTCTGGATCTCCGGAACGATGGCCGGATCGTTTTCCTCGTACCCCATCTCGATCATCAGACCGATCTCCTCATACTGGTTCTGAAGCCTGTTAAACTCCGCGACCGTATCTTTTAAATGCTTCGCTTCCTTCACAAGCCTTGTGGATAATTCTGCATCTTCCCAGAAGCTGGGCTCCTCCATGGTCTTGTCAAGCTCGTCGATCCGCCTGATCTTCGCATCCAGGTTTAAGGATTCCCGAACTTCCTGAAGCGGTTTTTCATATGTGGATAACGTATATTTAAACTGATCTAACTCAACCATAGAATCTCGTCCTCTCTTACTGGGCTAACGGCTTTCTGCCGTGGCACTGTTTATATTTTTTACCGGATCCGCAGGGACAGGGATCGTTGGGATAGATTTTCTGGGCTGCCCGTCTCTGGGGAGTTCTGGCGGCCGTGTTGTCCCTGTTGGTGCCTGTCACCCGGGCCGCAGCCTCTCTCTCGATCTTCTGCTCCACACGGATATGGCAGAGGATGCGGACCGTATCTTCACGGATGGCAGAGGACATATCCTCGAACATCTCATATCCGCTCATCTTATACTCTACCAGCGGATCCCTCTGGCCATAGGCCTGAAGGCCGATTCCCTGGCGGAGCTGGTCCATATCGTCGATATGGGACATCCACTTATTGTCGATCACCTTTAAGAGCACCACCCGCTCGATCTCACGGATCTGCTCTGCATCCGGGAATTCCGCTTCCTTGGCCTCATAGAACTTGGTGGCCTTTTCCTTTAAGGCGTGCTTCAGTTCATCCTTCTTCATATGACGGATCTCGTCATTGAGCTCCAGGGGCTTTAAGGGAATGATCGGAAGGATCAGCTCGTTCAGCTCCTTAAAGTTCCACTTATCCGCAGACTGCTCGTCTCCAATGGACATATCCACAGCGCCTTCCACGATGTCGTTGAGCATCTTCATGATCACGTCGCGCATGTTCTCTCCGTTTAATACCTGGAGACGCTCTGCGTAGATCACCTCACGCTGCTCGTTCATGACTTCATCGTATTTTAACAGGTTCTCACGGATCCCGTAGTTATTTGTCTCGATCTTTTTCTGGGCCTTTTCGATGGCTGTGGACAGCATCTTATGCTCGATCTGCTCGTTCTCCGGAACTCCCAGGGCATTAAACATGCTCATAAGCTTATCTGAACCGAAGAGACGCATCAGGTCGTCCTCCAGAGACAGGTAAAAACGGGATTCACCCGGATCGCCCTGACGGCCGGAACGGCCGCGGAGCTGGTTGTCGATACGTCTGGACTCATGGCGCTCCGTACCAATGATCTTTAAGCCGCCCAGGGCCTTGGATTCGTCATCCAGCTTGATATCCGTACCACGGCCGGCCATGTTGGTGGCAATGGTCACAGCGCCGTGTACGCCGGCCTCTGCAACGATCTCCGCCTCCAGCTCATGGAACTTGGCGTTTAATACCTTATGGGGAACTCCGCGCTTTTTCAGCATGTGGCTTAACATTTCGGAGGTCTCGATGGTGATGGTGCCCACCAGCACCGGCTGTCCCTTTTCATGGGCCTTTACGATCTCCTCCACCACAGCGTGGAATTTTTCCTTCTTCGTCTTATAAACGGCATCCTCCAGATCCTTACGGACCACCGGGCGGTTGGTGGGGATCACGATAACATCCATTCCGTAGATATTCCGGAACTCCCGCTCCTCTGTCTGGGCCGTACCGGTCATACCGGCCTTCTTGCGGAACTTATTAAAGAAGTTCTGGAAGGTGATGGTAGCCAGGGTCCTGGACTCTCTTCTTACGTTTACGTGCTCCTTCGCCTCGATGGCCTGGTGGAGACCGTCGGAATACCGGCGGCCCGGCATGATACGGCCGGTGAACTCGTCAACGATCAGCACCTCGTCGTCCTTTACCACATAGTCCTTATCCCGGAACATCATGTAATTGGCGCGGAGGGCCAGGATGATGTTGTGCTGGATCTCCAGGTTCTCCGGATCAGCCAGGTTTTCAATATGGAAGAACTGCTCTACCTTCTTAACGCCCTCGGCCGTTAAGTTTACCACCTTATCCTTTTCGTTTACGATAAAGTCCCCGGTCTCTTCGATCTCCTCGCCCATGATGGCGTTGAACTTATTGAATTCTCCGGACTCCTCGCCCCGGGTCAGCTGCCTTGCCAGCACGTCGCAGACCTCGTAGAGCTTTGTGGACTTTCCGCTCTGGCCGGAAATGATCAGAGGTGTTCTGGCTTCATCGATGAGGACTGAGTCCACCTCGTCGATGATACAGTAATCCAGGTCTCTCAGCACCATCTGTTCTTTGTAGATGGCCATGTTGTCGCGGAGATAGTCAAAGCCCAGCTCGTTATTTGTCACATAGGTGATATCGCAGTTATAGGCGGCCTTTCTCTCTTCAGAGGTCATGGAGTTTAATACCACGCCCACCTTGAGGCCTAAGAACTCATGGACCTGTCCCATCCACTCGGCATCACGCTTTGCCAGATAGTCGTTGACCGTTACGATCTGGACGCCCTTTCCGGACAGCGCGTTTAAGTAGGCCGGACATGTGGACACAAGGGTCTTTCCTTCACCGGTCTTCATCTCTGCGATACGGCCCTGGTGCAGGACGATACCTCCGATGAGCTGGACCGGATAATGCTCCATTTTTAAGGTTCTTTTTGCTGCTTCCCGGACAGTGGCAAATGCCTCCGGAAGAAGATCATCCAGAGTCTCTCCGGCTGCCAGGCGCTCTTTAAACTTCCTGGTCTGGTCCTTTAACTCCTCGTCGCTCATTTTCTGCATTTCCGGACGCAGCTTTTCAATTTTATCAATAATCGGGTAGATCAGCTTCAGCTCCCGCTCACTGTGCGTTCCAAATACTTTTTCAACAAGATTCATTCTGCACGCTCCTAAATCTAAAACATTCTTTTTCCCCGGCTTTCTGTGGCCGGAGGGCAATTCTGCTATCATACAATCCTTTATATTCTATCACCTTCATACGGTTTATTCAATGCTTTCCTTTTTTTTTAACAATTTAGACATATTTCTGTCCATGGCTCCGGCCGCCGGATGGAGCCATTCCGCCGTTTTCCCCCGCCTGGCAGGCGAAATTATTGTAAACTGGCAGATTGCACAAACCATACATTCGATTTTCTGGTTATCCACTTTATCCACCGTCGTCCACAAAACTTTTGTTGAAAGTTGTCCCCCCTATTTTTCCTTTATTTTACTGAAAAACGCACTTATACACCAAGTTATCCACATTCTGTCTCTTATACACATCTCCGAGCCCACGAGACTAGCGCTCATCTC
>OWIY01000008.1_pt1 | contig 47726 bp, 71 predicted proteins | sample 1732841 | NCBI WGS metagenome assembly OWIY01 (sample SAMN05065760, study PRJEB22554) | human gut metagenome | biome: ENVO:2100002; feature: ENVO:00000062; material: ENVO:00002003 | host: Homo sapiens | place: USA | reverse complement strand
CTTATGCGATCGTCGGCAGCGTCAGATGTGTATAAGAGACAGGTCGATGTAACCGAACGTGAAGGCTTCAATTACAGTTATATCATTGAACCGGCTGTGGCTATGTCCGGCTGCTATAAATCGCGTGACCGGTTGAAATCAAAAAAGGGCGTCATCAAAGACATCAAAGAAAATGCCCGTGGCTTCTATGTCATTGCAGAATTCGATGAATAATGAATATAAAACAGGGTTGTGACAGAAGATCAGTCTTCCATCACAACCCTGTTTTTATCCGGAATTACTAAAACCCTGCGCCACATGGCCACCGGCTCTTCTCCCTTTTTCCAATAACAGTCTTCCCAGTAACAATATACCTGACCGTCCTGCATCATCACAAATTCTACCCGGTCATTTCCCGTTGTATCCTCTCGCTCCCGAAGCTCAGCATCATCCAGATAACTCATCTGACCTGATCTGGAAATCACCGCAACCACGCCATAACTGTTCTTCCAGTTCTTCGGACAGTAATTTCCATAAATCTGGTCCCCTTCTTCTGAATAATACATCTGCCAGATGCGTCCCGGATAGCGCTTATGCAGTTCTTCTACCTCTGCACCCTCTTCCGTCAGGGAAAGACGGAAAAGCTGACTGTGCTGCTTGCCGCGCTCCTTCCCTTTCATCCAGGCACTGTAGTAAATCCAGTCTCCGACAATACAGAAACTATCAATGGATTTTCCCATGGATTCAAAGAGCACTTCATTTCCGCCCTTATTGCAGAAAATAGCCTGCCCTTTTCCATTTTCCTGCTCCTTCAGATAATACAAAACACCGCCCGCCTCATGAGGTGCCGTCTGAATATTCTCAATCCGGTTTCCGGACATCTTGAAAATCCGGTCCCCATACAGATAATTCCCATCCACATCCGTCTGAAGTTTTCTTCCCAGCGTGTCATACAGGTAAATCTCATCCTGTTCCACAGCCGCATAGATTCCAATCTGCTGTGTCGCAAATGCCGCATCAACACTGATGCGCTGCACAGATCCATACTGCATGATATAGATCCCGTCTTCCCAGAATGTAAAATTATCTACATCCTGCGCGATGATCTCGATTTCCTGGTCTGAATTCGCCCGGTACAGCGTATGATACAGGGATGGATGAACCTGGGAAAGCTGGCTGTCTTTTCGCTCCAGACACGGCAAATAGTAAGTCCAGCCATCACGGGTCTGAATTTCCTCATTGTAATCATGCGCTCCTGCCAGACTGCTTTCCTCCAATGGTATTGTATAAAGGATCTGTCCGGATTCTGAAAGAACTACAGCCTTATCACCCAGCTGAATCTCTGTATTCTCGTTCTTTTCTTCCGTTTCCTCTGGCTGTTTAAATGTCCGCTCAAACGGCGCCTGCAGCAAATCAAACTGATGCTTCACCTTCCAGACTCCGGCAATAGCAAGTACACCGGCCACTACAATCAGTACCAGAGATCCAATTCTCTTTCCCGCGGAAACCTCCGGCTCCTCCGCATGTTCCCCATCACCTTCCACAATTCCAAGACGATCCTCAATTTCCAGAAGCAGCGATGTCTCATCCAGATTTGCCAGATTTTCTTTCTTCGCTTCCTTAGACTGCATTTTCTCTTCCGCATAGGAGGCCTCGATCATTTCCCTTGTTGCCTCCAGCTTCGTCTCAGCAAGAAAATCAGAACGTCTCAGCAGCCAGTCCAGCGGACATTTCTCTTTCTGCAGCTGTTCCCCACGCTGATACGCTTCCATATAAACCTGAACCAAAAGCTCCTTCGTCTTTTCTTCCTGGTTAAAAATCAGCTTAGCATGCCGATACAGGGATTTGTAGGTCAGGATATACAAATTCTCAAATTCATGAATCCACTTATTCTGTTCTGATACATTCTGTGGCTTTTTTGTCTTCATTCCATCGTCTCCTCTTTGGTCAGAGTGTGGTCATAGATCAAACAAAATTAATCCGTATCAACAAAAAAGGCGAGAACCTTGCTTAAGGATTCTCGCCCTTTAAATGTACTGAGCGTGCGGGGATTCGAACCCCGGACAACTTGATTAAAAGGCAAGGCACCTTGTGCGTTTTTTCCTTATAAAATAAGGGTCCTCACCCTTCTTTGAAGATGAATTGAAGATATTATCATTTTTTCATCTTCTCTCTGCAAGCTATTTTAACATATTGTGACTATTTTCGGAAGTGCTTTTTCTGTGTCAGAATCTGACACGGCTCAGGCTTTTCATGCTGTCTTTATATCCAATAACTGAATAATCAGATCTGCTGCCCTCTCTGCCTGGGCATTGTAATATTTCCGCAGCGGTGTATCAATCATGTTCCCCTGATCGCAATTTACCACAGCATGAAATAATTCAAATGCAAGTTCATAATTCACTTCTTTTAATGACATATTGGGGGCTATTGTCAATCGCTCTCCATGTAAATAACTTTTTACTATTAACAATGGCTTTGTCTTTACAGTCAGCCCTTTCTCTTCGGCCATCTTCATTAGAATCCTGAAAATCCCTGCTTCATCCTGGTACTCTTTTTTATTTGGCAGCTTTTCCTTTCGCAGCTCTGTTTTAGTCTTTGTCGGAACTACTTCCGTTTTCTCCTGCTGATTTTCCTTTGCCCGGAAATAGAAATCAACCAGGTAATCGTATACCTGCCATGCCTTGTCTGTATTCAAGGACTTTGCGTGGAGCAACGCCCCCTTCTCCGTCCAGAGGTATAATGATTTTGCATATTTAAAGGAGCTTTGAATTTCACATGTCCTTTTCAATCTCCTTAGTTCTTCACCAGATACCTCAATATAATGCTTTCCAAGAATGTATTTATCCTTGTTATAATTAAAATTGTATATTATTTTATCTTTTGTTGTACCATACGCTTCTGCTATTTGCTTTGTGGTTAATACTTTAATTCCTTTGATTTCTATTGTTTGTGGTAACTGCATAATAAAAACTCCTTTCACATTTTTGTCCTTGAAAGAAGTATCCTGCCGCATTATAATATTTACAGAAGGAAACTTCTGATGTGAAATAGAAGTTGCAAACTTTGGTCGGGGAGCAACTTCTATTTTTCTTTTATTTCCGTCTTTATGAGTTCTATCCCCTTCAAAATCGCATCAGTTCTGGAAACACCCAAAGCATCTGCACACTCTTGAATATCTTTTGCTTCCTGTTCTGTAAGGCGAATATTCAAATTAATTTTTCTAGGATTTACTTTCGGCGGTCTTCCTGTTCTTGGGCTCATTTTCTCACCTCACTTTCTGCCCTTGCAACAAATATATTATAGCGCGTGCAAAAAGTCAAGCACATCATTGACAATTTTATCCTCCGATGATATATTATATATGTACTTATCTAGGTACAAACTCTAATGAGCGTATAGCTTAATGGATAAAGCAATTGTCTAACTAACAATCAGATGCGGGTTCGAATCCCGCTACGAAAACAACAAGCATCCTAAACAGGGTGCTTTTATTTTTGCTCTTTACTTCTGATATTCTTTATGGGTACTGCAGCGCACCGTCCTGGTCAAGCGTAAACGTGACCGGCTCCGTAGCCGCATAGCCGGACGCATCGAAATAATACCACTTGCCATCCAAGCACTGCAGACCGGTCAACATCGCTCCATCATGCCCCAGATAGCAGCGGCGCCCCTTATACTCCGTCCAGGCACCCGTCATCATGTATCCAGCTGTATCGAAACAGTAATACTTATCTCCATCTCTCCACCAAGCATCAACCACATATCGACCGCTATTATCTGGATAGTAATAGCGCCAGTGTCCATTTTCCTGCTGCCAGCCGGTCTTGACTGCAACCGGAGTTAAAAACAGCATGCGCTCTTCCTGGCGGCGTCTGGTAAGTCCAGCCAATACCTTACCGCCGGCTTTATTATAAGCCAAGATCTTATCCGCAATCTCAGCGCGGGTGCGGGATCCATGAGCAGTCAAGCCATCAATGCTACCGATGTTGTAAGCAAAACTTACAAGTCCATCGAATTCGTTCTGATTCCAACCGTACTGGCTGTACTTGTCCACCTTGGGACCGTACTTGGTATCGATAGATCTGCGTAACCACTCGTCCGCGGTAGCCTGGCTGATCCGCAAGCCCTGGTAGATTGTCGTACCGGTGATTGCTTTATCCGCATTGGTGGTGCCGTAGCCGATGGTCCAGACACCTACGCTATCCTGGTAGGCCTGTAAGCGGCAGCCCTCAAATTTTTTAATCAGTTCCAATCCTTTTTCTGATATTTCCATGAGCGTTTTCTCCTAATTTAAAAAAAGGGCGGCACTACATCCGCCCCGTTGCAATGTCGCAATGGCAGCCATCACCCGGGCTGCCGGCGGGAGATATTTGGATCACCTCCTTCTCACTCTTTACCGCTGTATTTCGTCCGCTGCCAGATCTCGGCAACACGCTCCCAGCCGTCCATTGCCACCAGAGCCACAATAAAGGCCGCAATCATGCAGGCAAAAATCAAATACCATGTAATCTGCTTTGACAGCCAGGCCATCAGCGCCACCAATGCTGCCGGGCAAAGGAGCAGGCTCAACACGATCACGACCACGGCAGTCGGCACTGGCTTAAAACATGGAAGTTCTTTAATCACCTGGGTGATTGCGGATACCAAAAAAGCCATCACACCAATGGCTACCAGTAAATACGCTGCGTACTGCAGCACGTCATTCATATTCATCTTTCATCCTCTCTTTCCGCCGGTCCATATTCCAGGGCCAAGCATCTGTTATAAAGTTCTTCTCCAGTTCCATTGCCGCCAAGCGCCTTGTACGGCTTAAACATATACTCCAGATTGTCCCGATCTCCCACCGTACAGTATCCACGCCCCAAATAAAACTGGCACGCCTGATACAACCGGTCATGGAGCAGGGCAAGCACTGCAGCATTAATAGCCTGGGCTTTTACTTGCTCTGCCTTTAACTGTCCTGACAGTTTATGATACGCCGGCAGCAAGGCTCCGGAAATCCCTGCAAACAGCCATGCAATCCAATGTGCAGCTATGTACTGCAAAATCAATGTTACCATGTGCTTACTCCTCTCCGATCAAATCCTCACGACCGCAATCAATCAGCGCCTGCTTTACCTGCGGTTTGAGTTTGTCCGGAACCTGCTTATAGGTTTTTCTCTGTTTAATAACCAGATCCGCATACACTCTTGCCATTATTCCCCACCTCCTTCATAAAGCTCTACGAGAGCCAACTGCAGATTGGTGACTTCATCATCCAGACTGCTGACCTTTTTCTGGAGCCGTCCAATATCCGACTCTGGAAGATATGCAAATACCGCCTTCGGGTTTTCTGGATCTGTAACATCAATTTTGGTCAGTACCGCACCCTCCGAGATATCCACGAACATGCTTGTCAGCCCCTGTGGAGCCTCCTCTTCACCATAAACAATCGACCAGATTTTTCCGGTCACATCATAAATTACTAATGCTTTCATTGGTTCTTTCCTCCCATTTTAATTTGTGTAGCCATACACCCTTACTTTATAAGTACCAGATACCGGAACAGGGATAACAAGTGCTGACGCACTAATTGCAAACGCTCCATTGGATGTATTCATCCAGTTTGCACCGTTGGGTCCATAAGTCATACACCACACATTACTACCATCATTACATAAATGAGCCCCAGACATACCGCCACTTTGTTCTGCTGAAAAACCTAATACACCTGCCATTCTGGTATTAATCTGTAAATACGGATATGTCACCCACTTGGAATTATTCTGCTGATAAAAGGATTTGCTTCCAGATGTACTGACAGTAAATACGGTACAAACATGTGTTGTGCCTTTTGCCTTGATAACAATGTTTCCAGTCATCAACTTACCGTTGCAGGATATCGTCTGCTGTGCATTTGACGGAGTGTAAGTGCCTCCTGCCATCGTGGCCTGTGAGTTCGTAACCTTTCCAGAACCATTATGATACCCGGCCGGGATGGTAACTGATCCATTGGTGCCGCAGCTACCATTCCACGCACCGCGGTTTGTCATTGTTCCTGTTGTCTTACTTTTGGGATCGGTGCTGTAAAAAGATTTCCCGCTCAGGACATCCCCGGCGCCTGCGTTGCCGCTTAAAGCTAATGTTCCGGTAAGTGGTTCGCCGTCTGGCCCAACAATGACTTTTCCAGACAGGATGTCCCCAGCTCCCGCCGTAATTACATCAAGGTCGGTACCCCCCCCACAGCCTCCAGGAATCCAGATTCTGCCCATGTTATGCCTCCTGTCTCTGCCCTAAAGCAGTTTTTATTTCTTCCCGGTCGGCATCGGTCAGCTTCGTGTAAGACTGCAAAATATCCTCCAGCGCCTCGCCCTTTGTCATACGGATTTTTGCTGCCCGCAGAATGATATTTTTCTGGATGTTACTCAACATCAGTTCCACCTCCAATCAGATCCGCCATTGCAAGCGTAAGTTCTTCATTCTCTGCCTGCAGGTCTGCCACCTGCTGTTCCTGAGTTGGCGTATACGGAATGGCCGTCTCTGTACCATCATCATTAACCCTAAAAAACTGGTTTTCATGGTATCTGTCTCCGATACCACATGCGTACTGCAAACAATCCACCGCATATGCCTCGTCACCATATACACATTTAGTCAGATAATCGGCTGTTGGATAGTTGTCGCAGACCATGATGTTTTTGACCTCTCCGTCAAGAATCTGTGCGAATACCTCATGTACAATCATATTAATCCCCTTTCTTTCTACCAAGTGATTACTACGGCACCAGAGCCTCCAGATCCACTGTTTACGTTAACGCTTGCGGCACCACACCCACCGCCGCCTCCACCTGTTCCAGCAGCTCCAGCACTAGGGCCAGTGCCTAAGTAATAACCATTGCCGCCTCCTCCGGCACCTCCATATCCATGACCATAATCTTTCAACGGACATCCACCTCCGCCACCTCCTCCGGCATAAAGTGTTCCATTAGATTTTCCAAATTCTCTCGTTGTAGTTCCTTGCCCCTGGCCAAAAAATTCTGTATTGCTGTACTTCCCGGCGCCGCCCCCATTCGAACCATCTGAACCACCATTACGGGCTGTATTTTGACCAGATCCATTACCAAAACCGCCACCAGAACCACCATTACCTCCACACGACCGTCGGGATGAATTAAGTTCTTTTATGCTTCCACCTGCAGCGCTTACAAGAACACTTCCTCCTTTAGTTGCGCTGGACGTACCACCGGCATTATTTGTGCCTCCAGAGCCGCCAGTACCTACAACAACAGCAATTTGATCTCCAGGACTTACGGATATGGCATTTTTATATGCAGTATATCCGCCTGCACCACCGCCTCCGCCTACCGTTGATGATCCGTATATACAACCACCACCTCCGCCAACGGCAAAAATGTTGATAGACCTTACACCAGACGGCACAGTGAAGGTTCCTGACGCTGTGAATGCCTTGCGGCCACTAGCTGTTGGTGCGCATGTTGCCTGTAAGTAGCCGCTGTAAAAATCTCCAGCACTACAGGTTGTATAAGCCCAGATGCGGAAATAATAAGTTGTTCCCGGAGTCAATCCGCTGATAGTTACGCTGCTTGTACCATTCGCCGCCTTATTGCTGCCAACACCTGTATACTTCCGGTTGTCATTGATTCCGGTCGGATAACTTCCGGTTTTGGCGCAGATAATGACACCAGAAAATGGCCCGGATGCCGGATTTTTCCAGGTTACCACTACCTGTGAGGTGCTGTAGGCGGCGGCGCTAAAAGACAGCACAGAAGAGCAGGTCATACTGCCTGTGCGCTTAACACCATCTTTCCAATATGTCTTACCAGAATACACGTATTTATCTTCGGCCGTAGCCCCACCAGTCTGAGAGGCCAGGCTGTTGGCCTTGACCGTACCTCCAGGCGTATATCCCTCCGGGATCACCTTACTCTGGCCACAGTTAAGACTCCCAGACTGGTCACCGTTATTCGGCATGGTTCCCGGCACGGCCTCATCTCCAGAATCACTGGTAACTGCGGTGTACCCAGCAAGGACCTGGGCTTTGCTGGCCGTACACTCGTCAGAGCCGGTCCCGCCTCCACCGCTTCCAGATGCTAAAACCTTTCCCACAACCTCACACTCCTTTCAGGCCGGCTACGATATCCGTAGCGGGCTTCTTGTAAACCTTAAACGTCACACTGCCATCTGCGGTTGTACCGGTTCCGGCTGCCAGGATTCCGAACGCCTTGCTGTATGCTTTCTGTGTGGCCAGATCAGCGCCATCTTCCAGGGCACTCACCAGCATCGGATTATCCTCAGTGGTAATGCCCTCAACCGCTACCGTCTGCTCATATGGTGCCTCGTCACCAGTCCATTCGGCTGCTGTGAGGGTAATCAGCGTGACATGCTCCTGACGGTTAATGCTTTGCTTGTTGTAATGATCATTATTCAACAGCTGTTCAATAACCCCGCCCATAGTTTCACCATCTGCATCGGTTTCCCGGTCCCAGTGCTCAATTTCTTCCGTATAAACCGGAGGATCTGCAATATTACAATATCTCACCTCATCACCTCCTAGAAGATTTCATCAACCTCATATTTGTGAGGAATGCCCTCATCCTTTCCTTTTCTGGTAAATGTCTGAATCATGACCATATCACCATCAGAATCATACAGCGCAATTTCAGAAATTTCTTTCCCCACAAGGTCATTATCTTCCAGCGTGGAGGCATAGCGGCAGGTGGTATGGCCATCATTCACGTATACCGGTTCTTCCACATCTTTTCTCATCAATTCGCTGAAAAGCGCAGCTTCTTCTCCTGTTACAACTTTGGGTGTCCCGCTTTCATCCACACCGCCATCGCCCCATCCCATCTGTGCGATGGGTGACAATGCTTTTGTTCCGGCGTGGGCTTCGCAGAGTTTTTTTCTTCCAACTGCTGTAATAACTCCTTTAATCGCTTCCATAGTTTCATCCTTTCCGGCCTATCCAATATACAGGCCACCATTCAATTTTCTAGTTCCATTCAATTTCCATGTCTGATCCAGATTGTTGATTATCGTTATTCTTGCGTCTCCGGCATCTGGTGCTGCCACCGCATTTGCTATTAACGCCATGCCGCATTCTGTTTCCTGCTGCCGCGGTGCTTCTATCTGCATTTCAAGTTTTCCGCACTGATCCGGCTGCACACACCAGGCATGCAGCAAATCAACTCCGGATATCCTGGTATCTGTATTTTCCGCAGCTCCCACACCCGTGAAACAGTCTGCTGATTTCCAGTCCACTTTCATTTCCACACCAGTTTTCATTTTCAGTGCCGCAGCCTGGCTTCCTGCTACGTTCATACGGCTCTTTAACAGGATCTGTGCTGCTTTGTCCAATACACGCATTTCCGCCTGCATCGCAAAGCTGAGATGTACCGGATATCGGTTTGTATCACCTTCAAAACGCGATAGCTTCTTTCCGCCATTCAATAACCATTTACCATTCAGTTTCAGCTCTGTTCCGGAATATGCCGAAAAATGATTACGAAAAGTCACCATAGACCGCCACTGGACCGGTACGAAAAACTCTCCCCTGGTTATAAACATCAACAGTTCCAGCCAGGAGCGAACATTTTTATATACTTCGATCTGATGTTTCACATCTGACGCATAGCCCGGCTTAAACTCCTGATTTCCAGTCAGAGCATATGCCCGAAAGAAATAAGGGTTTCCACCATAGTCATACCACTCTTCTATATAACCGCCATCCAGTACGGTTCCAAGAAATTCATCCAGCACTGACGGAGTTCCGGCATGCATATACCACACCATCGTCTGAAGAATCAGCTTTTCTTTTATGTCTCGTGTAAAACTCTGATCATAATACTGGGTGCCAAGCTCCAGGGCCATAAGATCCAGGACCCGCTCCGGCACTCTGCTGAGTTCCGCATAAATATGTATGACTTTCGCAAATTCCAGCATCTTTTTCTGAGCATTTGCAAAGGCATAACTAAGTGCTTTCGTCTCCGGTGTGACAAGATTTGCCGGGAGAATATCCTGCAGCGTTCCACTTTCCAGATCAATCATCCCTCATCCCTCCATAATGCAGCGTGATGTTTTCCGGAAGCGCAAGCTGTGACTGCTCAATTTTGGTGTATGCTGGTGATGTAATATCTACCGACTGCGCACCGGCCTGCATCACTTCATAGACCAGTCTGGCCGGGGTGACATCCCGTCCGACTTTTTTCTGCCAGGAGATATACGAATCTTTTGCTGCTTCCACTGCCTTTTTGATCGTCTCTTCCGCGCTTCTGTTGTCATTTGAAATGTAGTAGGTAAACTCAATATTGTAATTGACCGTTTCCGGCTTTTTCACTACCACATGATCTGTCAGCGGGCGGATGCTGTGATCCTGTAAATATTCTTCCAGCTGTTTCACAAAACCATCATCTGGAAGTTCTCCACCAACCGTGATATAAATATCCACTTCTCCAGGAGCTTCGCTCAATATGCGGCATTCTCCAATCGCAGAGCTGAAGGTTTTCACCCAGTATTCATATGCTGCCAATGGCCCAGCCGTAGAATAGCTGGCCGGAGATAAATAGATACGCTCCGCCAGTTCTTCGTCTGTTTCTCTGTCAGCTCCGCCAAGACTCGCCCCCGTGTTTGTTACACTAAGCGTATAGGGCAGCGGATCTACAAGCGATGCAATTTCACCTGCTTTCAATCCATTTCCATCAGTCCCGGAAGTCTGGCACACAGCCGTTACATCTGCTGTAAGCTCTCCCGGCTGAATCCGTCCCTCTTCGGAAGTTTCAAAATACAAGTCAATCCCTTTTACCCGTGTTCCTTTTGGTATGACGGCCGTCTGGCTGATTCGTTCTGCAAGTGTAAACTGTAACGTGACTTGTGCGGGAACAGCTTCTTTTCTGGTTACACCTTTCAGTGCTCCCAGATTATCCAGATATTCCCCGGAGCTGTATTTCAACAGTCCCATCTTCCCGGCCCTGTCTTCATACTGATATCCCTGATACAGCGCCACGGCACACGCATATAAAATCATCCGGAACGGATCTGCTGCTGCCAGGGGCACCTCTTTCCCGGTCAATTCCTTGTACCGCTCTTCAAAATCCTGAATCATCTGTTCCTGAAGATCAGAAAATGAAATATTGTCAATAAAGCTGATGTCCGGATATCCCCGGATATTCTTCATATCATTTGCCATATTCTCTCCCCGTTGCACCGGTGCAACTTTCTCTTTTTATGATTCTCCTGTTACTGTAAAGCTGATATGAACCGTCATACTTCCCTGGATATTTTCAAACTGCATATCACTGATTTCCACGCGCGGCTCATACTTTTCAACCTTCTTCAGTGCTTCCAGATAAAACAGGCTTTCAGCCACTTCCGGCGGTTCGTCCAGACATTCCCAGTCTATTCCAAAATCCCGATCTGCAGGCTGGCTCCCCGCTCTGGTCGCAAACAAATTTCCAAGCGTCCGCTGAAGCTCCTTCTTTAACTCCGCATCCGCCTCAATGCTTAATTCATACTGTGCCATGGCTCACCTCACACATATTCCATCAGGGACAAGCTGACGGTTGCTTTGTAGATTTCTCCACCACGCAGCACAATATCATAAGCCTGGGAACACTTCGTAATCACCCATGGATGTTTTCCTATCCGTGTCCTTCCAAGAACCAGATTGTATGCTTTCGATGATTCTGTCATCTGCTCCAGTGTCCGCAGCATGCCCTTCGGTCTCACGCCCAGAGACGCATCCAGCGTTATCTCCAACGAAATCTTCTGCAGGTCTGCTCCTCCATACTCCACAAGCGGCTTCTGGCTGATCCTGTCCAACGTGTTCCATGTGGTCGATATTTCCCGCTTCATGTTCTGGAATGTGAGAACCCTATGACTTGATACCCTGAAACGAATATTTCCTAATATCCCAACCATCAGATCTTTTCCTCCAGTTCCTTCACCTTGCTACGTAATTCAATGAGTTCGGCCACCGTTATGCTTCCTGCCCCGGATTGGAACGTGATTCCTGGTGCAGTCAGTTTATACTCGGCCTCCTGGACGCTTTCTGTAATACCCGGAATCAGTTCTTTCTGATATTTCACTCCGGCTGGCGGCGGATCTGCCTCGCTCCAGAAACGCCCGAGAATCACACCATTACTCGTATTTCCCGGAAGATGCAGCACAATCACCTGATCTCCTACAGCAGGCGGCGCAAATTCTGCCCGGAATGCAAACAAATGGAGCTGACCTGTTGTGCTGTCTCTGTCCTGGTAATAGACCTGCGCCGTCCCTTGTGCTACGTCAACCGTTGATATCGTACCGATTCTGATCACGTCTTCCATGTTCTCACCCCTGTTTCAGACTGCATTCGGATATTCTTGACAACTGCAACTGCATATCATAGGCTTTCCGTGTGATGGAATGTTTCACTGATTCTATAAAATAGACATCATCCATCTGTCCAAATCCGGAAATCCGGACCGTCCTGGTTGCCGTCAGGGATAAATACGGCGGTGTGGTGATCTGCATGGTACTGGCCTTCCGGTTTGCTTTCAGAAGTACCCCTTCGCCAATCAGTTTTGCTTCGGCTTCGTTATCTGCCTTCTGATTCGTTTTGTAAAGCCTTTCTTCCGTTCCAACCAGCACATCCACCATCTTCTTGGTCTTTGGATTTTTGTAGCTCACTCTGACCCCCGTATATGTTCCCTGCATGGTGGAATGATACTTCCAGCTGCGCACGGTATCCGGTGACAGTGTAAGTACGGGAGCCTGCGCAAAATACCGGCGGTAATCCCAGATCACAAGCCGCTTTGCGTATACCTTATAACCAAGACCATACTTTTCGCATATCTGCTTCAAGAAATCGCTGTCTGTCTGCTTGCTCTGTTCCGTCTTTTCCACCTGAATATCCTCTGCGTCAAATACAAGAGAAAGTCCATACTTTGCGGCAAATTCTCCCGCAATCAACTGCACCGTTGCGTTCTCCCAGGTCTTTGTATTTTGCGTTTCTTTAAAGCATGAATCAACCGGAGCTGACACGCCATTGATGCTTCCACGCAGCGTGGCCGCGCTGAATGAAAAATCATCTACCACAAAAGATCCGCACAAGAGCATCAGACGTTCTCCCTCGTAGTTCCAGTTTTCCGTTTTTATGCACGGCTCTATGATGTCTCCCCGTTCCGGAATCCATCCTTTTATCCACTTCTGATCCCTATCCGAAATCTCAAATGATATCGTGTCAGACTGATCCACGCTATCGTTATAAGTAAAACGGTCCATCACCGGAAACAGCTCGCTCCACGCTTCTGTTCCGTTGTAAATCACACTCAGGCTTTTTTTCCGCGTTTCTGCCACAGTGTTTCCTCCTATCTTCTCCATGACGGTAAGTCTTCCGACATTTCTGCCGGAAGCTCCGGTACTTTTACCGCAATCCCCGCCGGGAAAATGAAATAATCCAGAAGATCAAAGTTGCTGGCCATCAGGTAATCCAGGTGCCGTTCCGCTCCGTATACTTTTTTCGCGATCATATCCCAGGTGTCACCCTGTATCGTTCTGTATTCTTCCATAACGCCTCCTTAGAAAGCTACCCGGTACTGTTCGCGCTGGAAGCGCTCCATGTATTCCACAAACTGTTCATAGCCTTCTTTTAGCCCGGATGCCACCTGTTCGGCTACATTTCCGCTTCCCTGGACCTGAATTACCGGACTATATACCGGAGAGAAAGAATTATTACTCTCACTCGAAATACCATCCGTGAAATTCTTCTGCATCTCGCCAAAATCGTAAGCCCCCAGCATGCGGCCCGTCTCCTGCCATAAACTGATTGACCGATTCGAGCCATCGATCGGGATCGCCATCTCCGGGCTTTCCTCCGCGAACCATGACAGCGTAGGCTTGTCCATCAGGCCGCCAGAAGCATGGTGCTCAATATTTTTCGTAATGGTTCCAGTCAGATTCCCGGCTCTGTACTGCGTCACGGTATTCAGTGAAATCGGAATCTCTGCCTGCACACCTCCGGCAAATGTATCCTGAATGGTCTGTAGAATGCTCTTTGCCGCATCTTCCACATCAGGATTTCGGGCTGTGATTGCTTCAATGGCAGCATCCGGAATCTGTCCAGTTTGCTGCTGTACTGTTGCGGTCAGCAGGGAATAGTTTTCATCTGACGCGATCTGATTTCCGATCAGCGTCAAGATATCCTGTGAATCCCCCGTCACCGCGCCCATCTCAGACATCTCATCCAGCATATCTGTCACGATTGCGGACGGGGATACTCCTGCTGCTTCCATCTGCTGCCGGAGCTGCTCCATATCTTCCTGTGCCGGAAGCATATTTTTCAGCAGCATGGAAACCGCGCCCTTTGCATCTGCCGTCATGTCTGACGCGTTCATGACATCCGTAACCATCTTCTCAAAAGATGCAACAAACTGCTCCGGAGTCGTATTATTCTCCATGAGCTTCGGCAGTTCTTCCTGAATCTGTGCATTGACTGCATCAAGCGCCGGGCCAATTTCATCTCCGTAGCTGTTCATGATCGCATCCCGCATAACACTGTATCCGTTGCTGATCACCTCAGCCTGCTGATTGTAATAGGCTGCCAGTGCCTCATTGGATTTCGCATCAAACTCAGCCTGGGTAATGCCACCATCCATGCCTTTTTCCCCGGCCAGGCGCTGAGCATTCAGACTGGTGAGGATTTTCTGATACGATTCGTCAATGCCGGCATTCGCTTCTTCCGTATATTCCTGGATAGACTGCTGCAGATTCTGGAAGGTATCTCCGGATAAAAGATCCGCTCCAGAATACTGCGTTCCAATCATCTGTAACTTTGCCGCATTCTCAGCGTCCGTGATCATGGATGTAATCTCTGAGATCTGCCCCAGATAATCGTCCACCAGCTGCTGCTTCGGTAAATCCAGACCATTGGCCGTAATATCTGCCATAACATCCTGAAGGGACTGTTCCAGCGGCTGAAGCTGCTGATAAAGGGACTGATAAAAAGCTCCGCTGGATTCTGCCAGCTCTGTTCCGGCTGCGCTGTCCTCTCCAAATACCAGGCCAATGGCAACTTTCATCTCATAGCCGCTGTTGGTAATATAATCCTGGGCATTTTTGAGATAGGAATCAATGCTGTCCACATAGGACTGGGTATCACCCGCATCAAAATCAAATCCCATTGACAGCTTCCAGTCTGATTTCCGGATTTCCGCAAGACTGCTCTGTAAGGATGAAGCAAGCTGTTTTGCATCATCGGAAGCTGAATGAAAGTTATCCAGCTGTTCAAACAGGTTTCCACCGCCGCTTACAATATGACGCGCCGCGTCATCCAGCTCTTCCACTGAAAGTGTGATATCTCCAAAATGACGGCCCAGGTTTGCCCTGGTTGCTGATTTCTCTGCCGCCGTAATAGCGGTACTGATTCCCGCAATTCCGCCAATGACCAAACCTGCTGCAGCCACTGGCCATGCACTCACCATGCCGGACAATGTACCGAACAGCTTCACCGCATTTTTCGCTGTCTGCACACCCTTGAACACTCCAAGTGCCGCCGCAATTCCTGTCACGGTTCCCTGGATCACATTCGGATGACGAATACACCACTCTCCAACGGAAATAACCGGGCCAAACGATTCCTCAATTCCGCTTTTTAAATTCTTTGCGTGTCTCTGGATCGTCGGCATATCGGTTTTCAGTGTCTCCGTGACTTCTCCTACCCATTTTGTCGCGTCCTGGGCCAGTTCCCGCAGTTCGCCGGAAAAGCCTCCGTATGCTTCGATTCCAAGTCCCTGCGCGGCACTGCCAAGCAGGGTTAAATCTCCTTTCAGGTTGTCCAGGCGGATCTCTGACATTTTCTGCGCCGCGCCGGTGCTGTTGTCAATGGACTCAGCCAGTTTGTTGAAATCGGCGTCAGATGCCGACAGGATTGCCAGCAGGCCGGACATGCCTTCTTTCCCGGCAATACCAGCCGCATACTCTGCCTTCTGTGACTCTGTCAGGCCATCGAATTTCTGGCGGAGTTCCTGCAGCAACTGTCGGTACGGCTTCATGTTGCCGCTGCTGTCTGCAAGTGACAGAGACAGCTTGTCCATGTAGCCCCGCACCTGTTTGGTTGGCTTTGCAAGATTGGTCAGCATGGCTCTCATAGCCGTTCCAGCCTTCTCAGCTTTAATTCCGGCATTTGCCATCAATCCGACACCAAGTGCCACATCTTCTACGGTATAACCAAATGCTCCGGCCACCGGCGCAACATACTGGAATGTGTTTCCCATCATGCCAACATTAGTGTTGGCATTCGCGGAAGCCTGTGCCAGAACATCCGCAAAGTGGGAGGATTCGCTGGCTTTCATTCCAAACGCAGTCATCGCATCGGTAACAATATCCGATACATTTCCAAGATCTTCCCCGGAAGCGGCGGCCAGATACATGATTCCCGGAAGTCCATTTAACATATCTTCCGTTTTCCATCCAGCCATGGCCATATACTCAAGCGCCTGTCCTGCCTGTTCTGCCGTAAACTGGGTTGTTTCTCCCATTTCTTTCGCCAGAGCATTCAGTTTTTTCATGTCCGCTTCGGATGCCTGGGAAATAGCCTGCACCGTACTCATCTGGCTCTCATATCCCATGCCGATGGTGGCCGCCGCTCCAAAGGCTGCCGTGATTCCTGCTGCTGCCATTTTTCCGCCGGTCAGCACTGCTCCGAAAGCTTTGTCTGAAATCGATGCCAGCGCATCAATCCCTTTTCCACTCATGCCGCCGAACGAATTTTCAATCTCCTCTTTCGACAACTTTGCTTTCTGGGCCAGTTTATCAATCTGCTTCTGGGCTTCTTTAATCGATGCGGCAAGAGACGCATCCGTTCCGCCGGAGATCATGATTTCAAGTTCATAGTTTTTCTTGCCAGCCACTTATCTGCGCCTCCTTTGCCGTTCTCTCTCTGCTTTTTCCTGCTTTGCCTGTTCCTGCGCTGCACTCATCATGGCAAGTGCCTGTCTCAGCGGAAGGTCATAAAAAAATTGCGGCCCCGCCTTTGTGTATCGGCCGGCCGCAATATAAACCTGATTAAGCTGCTGAATATCCGCAACGCAGCTTATTCCGTGAGATAGAAAAAACGGTATACCCTGTTTTTGAGATACGCGGAATCCTTTGCTTTCAAATCCATGATAGCTTCTACCGGATATCCACTTGCTCTTGATGCCACGATCTGTGCAAACAGAAGCGTTCCCTCCTGCATCACCGGGCGGTCTCCGCCCATCGCCGCATATAAATCGTAAATTTCGTTGAGATCACGCCCGGTCATCTCCCGCAATTTACTCAGATCCAGTTTGGTAATAGTTACTCCCTCATGCTCCACCGGCACGGAAAGCTCCAGCACCAGATAATCTTTTTTCTCTACATTCTTCTCTTCTGCCATCCTGGCACCTCCTTAACACATATCGCGTACATCTTTCAGGACATCATTGCCATTTACAACAAACACTCCGTTCAGACGGTCAATCTCCAGCATGGTTTTTCCGTCAATCACGATTTTGTAATAGCTCAGCCCCAGCGTTACCTGAGAATCCATTTTTCCACCGGCTTTCATGGTCCCCGGTGTAAATTTCTTCACAATGCCACGCTCATAAATGCTGATCCGCTGGAATCCCGTTGCGCCGGTTCCCGCGTCCATGCCCTGTAATGCTCCCTTTACAACAATATCCACAGCCTCTGTCGGATCCATGACAGAAAATGCTCCCTGGCAGAGTGTCAGGAACTTAATGGTTGACTCCATATCGTCAATCAGTCCAACTGCCGGAATATCCATATTTCCGCCAACTCCGGCACCTTCGATGGTGTCAGTCAGAAATGTAATCTCCGGAAGATCCTGCTCACTGGCCACGCCAATCAGCTCACTGCCGTTTTTATACACGCTATAGCGGTTAACCAGATGCGTCTTTAACATCACTATTCCTCCTTAAATGTATTTTCCAGGGTTTCCACATCAAACTCCATTACCGTGCTGATATATTCCGCCGGAGTATACGGTGCAAAAAATACCCGCAGTTTCAGATGTCCGGCAAGCACATCTTCCGTGGTATTTTCGTCACTTCTGTACTCGGCATACAGTCCCGCACACATACCGGCTGCCACCAGGGAATTTCCCCAGATATTGAAACTGTTCACGATATCATCGATCGTCCGGCGGTTCATGTTGCTGTCGAGCTTTTCCCGGTACGCGATTGCAAAATGGTTTCCAACATAGTCAAACATTCTGCGGCAGCCAATCCACCGATCTTTCGGATCTGTGTTATCCGGATAGCATGCCGTATTATTTCCATACGCCTTCCATGCACTGTCATGAAGCGCGGTAACAATCCCCGCACCATTTACCACACCGGCCTGAACCTGGTCCAGGCAGATCTCCTCACCATCAAATAACACAGCACCATCCACATTCAGCACTTTATTGGACGGATACTGGTACGGAACATCATTGTTTACAATCGTATTGCTGCAGGCCATCGCTCCATACACAGCAGAATATGCGTACTCCTTGCCGTTTCTGGTAAGTCTCGGCCATAAAACAACGGCATGCGGATCAGAATATCCGGCTTCCTCTTTCACTTTTTCACAGTCAGAATATTTCTGTGCCTGGGCTGTATCAAGATCCAGCAGGCACATACACCGGAATACGCCATTGATATCCTGGCATTTTCCCTGCAGTGCCGCTCCGATATTCGGTTTTTCGCTCCAGCCCGGGGCCAGCAGGAAGCCCGGCGCAATACCGAAGCGCGGATACACCTGACGCAGCACCTCCAGACCTGTCTCCTTTCCGGTCACTGAATCATATGCACCAATCATATCCTCCTCTGTCACCAGATCCGGTGCCAGTACCTTGCCGGAAATAATCAGCTCCTGTGCTTCGCTTCCTGCGCCGCTGCTCAGAATTGTCACAACAAGATAACCGGAATCATTGAACGATGCCAGATAATCCTCATCTGCCGTAAGTTCCACCGGGGTTCCGGCTGCTACAGCCGTGCCCACCTCTGCCTCTCCTGTTCTGGTTTCAGTTTCCATTTTCACAGTAAGATCTTTCAGCAGAATACCAGGGCTTGCCACGATGGCCTGTCCGTTCGCTACCGGCACGGTCATCTCCTCCAGTTCTTTCACATGCCGCTCCGGATCCAGTACATTGACAAAAATAACCGGGCTTACCTGGAACAGGTTATAGCTTGCATCCATGCTTTGGCAGAGTGTATAATTCTTCCAGTCTTCTGAATAACCAAGCGCCGCTTTAGCCTCCTCAAACGAATTGGTCATGATTGGCGTATTGACTGCTTTTTCCGGATACTCTGCCAGATTCACCGGCGCGGTTCCAAAAATAACCTGAGCTGCATATTCGGTTGAAAGCGGCGTTTTCAGTGATGTTGCCTTTTCTGCCACTTCAATCCCATGTTTGTATGACATGTTATCTTCCTCCTTTTTCTGCCTTCCGGTACAGCAGATTTAATCTGCTCTCCGGTTCACGTAATGTTTTCCTGCTTTCCGCAAGAGTGTCAGCTGAAACAAATAAATCAGCCATATACGGCTCCTTGCTTATAAGTCCCTGCACCCGCGGAGGATATCCGCCTGCAAACGCAGTGCCAGTCATCACAACGCCCTCCATGCTGGGGCCAATATAAACCATTGTCTTACTCATCTAAAAATCCCTCCGGTAATGGTTCCATGCTTATATCTGGCAAGTGCCAGATCATTTCCATTGCTCCAAAAAACTGCGGATACGTGTCATCATCCTGAAAGGCCATGCTGATCTTCCGCTCACACCAGAATGCTCCAAGAACATTCTCCTGCCGGAAACGTGATATCACCCGCTCCATAACCGCTGTCAGTGAATAATAGCCCCGCATATCCGGATCATCGTCATATACGGCAAACAGCAGCAATACTTTTGCCTGGCCGCCATCATCCTGATAATCCGCGGAATCAACCCGTGTGATAAAATACGGGAACAGGTCCATCTCATCTTCTGTGTTTTCCCCGTCTTTCACAGCATCATCCACTAAAAGCAGGCCGTCGTCAGAATCCGCACCGTCCGGAGTCACAGAGAAAAACGGGATTGCATGCTGATACCCTTTCAGCTCGGCGTGCTCTCCTTTTCGATTGATCAATTCCATATCCTGTGTGATACGTTCAATTTCTTTTATCAGACTGTCCTGAAGTTCATTGATCGTCATGCGTTCCCCTTTCCAAGTGCTTCATCTACAAATCTCCGTAAATTTTCCTGAAGATCCTCCGCAATATACGGCTCCACCATTCCATATACATGTTTTTCGCTTCCGATCATTGCCGGTATGGAGTTGCTGAATTTTTCATTTATGGTGAGACGGGCACGGGAGCGACGCTGTGCAATCGCAATATGACGCACCGCACTGCCCGCAGTACCTTTTCTGGTTGACTTTTTTCTGGTCTGGCCCTTCTTCGCAATATTGTTCAAAAACGCTTTCGCTCCATTTCTCTGCGATATAATTGACTTTAGCCCTCCAGTTTTCACAACCTGCACCTTAACTCCGTTTTTCGATGTCCTGTGCCTGAATTTTTCCAGGCTCAAAGGCTCACCTTCCGAGAGGATTCTGGCAGATGTTCCAGATACCCGAATGCGCATTGCCTTTTTGAAGCCCGCATTCTTTACTGTATAGCTTCCCTGCGCCTTTTCGGCCAGACGGTTTCTTGCCTGTTCTGATGTCTGCTTTAATGCCTTTTTCAAAACTGCGTTCTGTTTTTTCGGATCCAGTCCCCGCAAAACAGAACGAACCGCCTCTGTATCAACGCTAACCAGGATTAATGCCGCTTTACTGCTCACGCTTTCACCGCCTCCAGGCTAATGGAATAAATCCCAGACTCATCCACCGCATCTATAACCTTGTAACGAGATCCGTCAAGAAGAAGTTGGCGGCCAACCGCCGGAAGTTTTCCGAACAGATCTGCTTTTACATAAAACAGCAGCGTGCGGTTATACACTCCCTGACGGTATGCTTCCGCACCAGTCTGACGTTTTTCCCGTTCGATCATCTCATTGTCATCGATCAGGATCGTCATGCTGTGGCCACCGACATTGTGCACTTCACCAAACTCTTCCGGGTTCATGAATATCGCACGGTCAGCTGACAGGATATCTTTAAATCCCATAGCCACCTTATTCACCTCCGGAACAAATTCCGCGTTTCATCAGTACATCAATCAGCTCATTCACTTTTGCTGTTACTGCAGGAAGATCTGCATCCGTCTCCAGCTTCGTCAGTTCCTCCGCTGTGCCGGTAAGTCCCTCTCCGGTATCACCTTTTTCTCCCTTGTCTCCTTTGGGACCAGGCTGGGCGGCCTGCGCCGCTCCAGCTTCCAGGGCATTCAGTTTTTCTGCGGTGATCAGTTCACCGTTCTTCCATGTATGTGCTTTATAAGCCATATGCCTCACCTCATCCAAGCAGTTTTACGGTTACGGTTCCATCTGCTTCACCTGCTGCATTCACCGCATATCCAACAGACACTGCGCTATCTGCCTTCACCGCAGTCATTCCCGCCTCAGAATAATATACATCTGCCCCCGCCGTGATTGCTTCATCAGCCTTTTTCGGTAACCGGAACACGCCCTCCATGCAAAGCGCACCTTTTTCACCTACGGCAATGTCACCCGCGGCAATGCCGATATGACCGCCAAGCACCACTACTTCACCGGCGGCAATCACGGTGCTGCCGGTATTCTGGTGATCCAGATTTTTTCCTTCCTGTACATATACTGCTTTCATGTCTCAACACTCCTTTCTTAGATTACTACGCCCGGATTCTTGGCAATTCCGCGGAAATCACGGACGGTAATGCCCCAATCCATATAGATATCCCAAGTAAAGCCGAGAACTCCCGGAGCTTCCATACGTCTGATTGTCGGTGTCTTCTGGTTATTCAGATAATCCACATGAACGCTGCGGGCACTCATCGGATCCGCCACCATGAACCACGGCACCGGATTGCTGCCTGCGAGCGCGTTCAGGATCGGAGTCTGCACGACTTTAAGCGGATAATTGTACATCGGGTTGTAGTCGTTGTTGTTTGATCCGGTTACCTGCGCGGAATGCAGCATAACAGCCAGGTCAAATTCATATCCAACCGGTACAATGATAAACTTCGGATTTACATAGATTGCATCTCCGAATGGGTCCGTCTGTTTCTGCATCTGCAGGATAATCTCCTGCACGCTCCGCTGTGACGGTTTTGCCCCCTTGGCAATCAGGTTGTTATGGGTCTTATCAAACAGGGCTTTCTTGTCAAAAATAGCCTGATTGTAATAGAGCACCTGATAAACCTGTTTATCAATGGTTTTCTTCGCCTTGGTCGCATACAGGCCCGGAACCCTGGTGAGGAATCCGATATCGTCATTTACAAAAGCCTGTCTGGTCATGGAGAACTGTTTTCCAAACGTTTTTAACTTTCTGGTCGGAAGCAGCTCTGTCTTCGGAAGGTCCGCTTTGATCTCACCATTCTCCGGCACTTCCTCAAAATCTCCCATGCCGCCGATCAGATACTCATGGTCACTGGTTTCCTTGAAATCGGAAAGGCTTCCATCCGTTGTCCATTCCTGAAAGGTAGTCGGCACCTGATTATAAAGTTCCACAACGCTCTTGCGGATGGTCGCATCCAGAATCGCCGGGAACGCAGCGGTCGGATTATAGAACTGTCTGCTTAATGCACTATACAGATCATCCGCGTTCATGCGGATCAGGCTTCTTGCATCTTCTCCTTCCCGAACAAGACATTCTACAGCCAGATCGCGCAGAGACATTCCGCGGAGTTCTCCGGCACCTTCTGCTGGCTTCGCTACCCGGACACCAGCTCTTAACACCAGCGCATCCGTAGCCGCGTCACGGAACTTGTCTCCTTCATCTGCGTTGACACGCACATTGATCGGAGCCCCGTCTTTCTGCATTTTTTCAAGCACCGCACATCTCACCTGATCCATGGACTGTCCACCGGAAATATACTCATCCGGCTGCATGCCAAAGGAGCGGCATAAAGCAGAGATATCCGCAATACGCTTTCTTTCATCCGCAATCGCTCTCTGCGCTGCCTCTTCCGGGCTCAGATCTTTCACCCCGCCATTGTTTCCAGATCCACCAGCAGCATCCGGAGCATTCCCTGCCTCCGGTTTGTCATCCGGCATATTCTCCAGTGAACGCTGCAGATTTTCAAACTCCTGCTGCTCCTCTGCAGTAAGAGCTCGTCCCGCATTCTTTGCAGCATCCACAATGGCCTGCTGCTTGGCAATCAGTTCTTTCTTTGTCATTGTCATCTGTCTCCTTTCATGAATCTGTTTTTATTTATCTGAAGCTGCAGGCTGTAAAGCCCCCGCATTCTTCCATGCTCATCTCCATCCATGTCCCGGCCAACGCCTACGGTCGGATCTGCCGGAATCGACACAATAGAAATTTCATACGGCATCCATCTTTTTGCTATGCTGCACGGTCCTGTAAACCGACCGTCCGAAGAAGTCTTTCCGGCTGCGACTTCCTCCCACACGCTGACCAGATACCCGACAGAAACACCTTTCAGCGTTCCACCCTTTACTTTCTGGTAAATCACATCTGATTTTTCATCTTTATCAAACTGAATAACCGCCGTGCATCTGCCATTTTCACACTTTACTTCCAGAACTTTGGCGATTACCTCGTCACGCTTGTGGTTGAACAGCACACATCCAATGCTGCTTAACCGCTCCAGATCCACACAGCCATCCGAATGATCCAGGATTTCCACCCCAAACCAGCGCTCATACGGCTCCTCCGAAGAAAAGGACAATTCTACCGTCCGTTCCTCTTCATTGGCCGCCCGCAGTATTCCGCCGCTAAGCTCCCGGCTGAAGCTGCTGTTCGTTTTTACTTTCTTTTCCAAACATCACACCTCCCATATCAATTCCTTTTTCTTTCCCGTATTCCATAATATCTGCCATTTCATCAATGACCTCTTTCCAGTCGCGGCCGCTCTCTGCCGCCATATCGGCCCAGCTCTTCTGACCTGTGTAAAGAGCAATTTTGTTTGCATTCGCTTCCTTCAGCGGGTCAATCCACTTTTTCGGTGCGCGAATCCAGGTGTGACCCATATAACGCTCCTTGTCCTGCCAGAAATCAACTGGATTCACAAGCTGTGCCAGCACCAGGGAAATCACAAAGGTTTCATAGATTTCGTCCATAATTTCCAGAAGCTGCTCGCGATCCTCTTCATAAGTCAGTTCATCTTCAATGGACCCCTGACGGGCGGAACTGTAATTGCTTTCAGACATGTCCCTGCTGACCGTTTCATAGCTCAGTCCCTGTCCTGCCGCAATCAGCCGTATCTCCTGTTTGATAAATGACGCCGCGTCTGTGGCCTGACCAGACGGATTTAAAAACTGAGCTTCATCTCCCTGGTTCATATCCATGATCATGCCTGGAGTAATGGTCTTGCCTTTATATTCCGTGTGCTTCTCCGGAGTCGAATTTCGTCCACCACCGAACCCGGATTGTGGGAAAACGCGTTTGATAAAAACAGAAATGCACGCCAGAATACGCTCTTTTACTGAAACCGCCGTCATGAACTCATTCATATCACGGACCCGGTTAATCGTCTGGGCCATATCCGACATTTCACGGATCTGCGACGGCCTGCGCTTGGTGTAGTAAAAAATCACATCTTTTGCTTCCAGATAAATGGGATTTACAACCTCGAAGCCGTCAATACTGTACTGCCGGAAGAAATATCCAACCGGTTTGTTCCAGGCATTGTACTCCACGCCGCCAACCACACGATTTTCCTTTTTATGCGGTGATGTAAAGGTGGTGTCCAGTTCATCTACTTCCAAAATCTGGAGTTTAAACGGAACAAGCCCGCCGGATGTATAGCGCTTAACGAGAAAAACACCGCCATCCACACGTTTGCGCTGGATCACCATCCGCATGATCGCATTCAGGTTCTGCGTCCCTGTTACATCGCAATTCTGTTTTTTACACCAGATTTTCCAGTAATCGGAAATTTTCTTATCCAGTTCACTGTCCCCGGTGCCCGGTCGAAGCTTGTATCCGCTGCCGAATACGTTTCTCTTGTAAGCACCAAGTACCGCATTCATCACATCCGAGTTCCGTTCCAGATCCCGCGCCCTGGCCCGCACCGTGTCACGGCTGAACCGGTCGGTCTGTTCCGCTGATTCATTCAGCACTCTCCAGTTCCCATTCGGACGTTTATAACTGGCTGCGTCATAATTCCGCTCTGCTTCTATAGAGCGCCGGAATACCTGCCGCTTATACGCCTCTTCCGGATCCACCCATTCAATTGCTTTATCTAACCAGTTCACGGCTGTTACCTCCCATCAAAAACGGCCACCGAGGTATCCCCCAGCAGCCCGGTATCTCTGTCATTTTCAATTTCAGAGCGCAGCGCTTTCTGCATGGCATACAGCTCTGAAAGATCCGCCCTCGTCAGACTTCTGCTGCCGATTTTATATGACTGCCCGCCAACAAGAATTGTGTAAATAGCTTTATTGACAGTTTCAAGCTGCTCTTCCTGTGTTCCAAATGGAATCTCCATCGTGTCATCCTCCCTTCATCCAGTCTTCATTCGCTTCAATCCAGCTTTCTTCCGGAGTATAAGTTTCTTCCGTCTTTTCCTGCTGCTTTTCTGCACTTTCTGTCTGCAGATGCAACTCCCTTACCCCCATAATCTCTGCAGCCGCAAAAGCATAAACCTCGCAATCAAGGTAATGGTTGTCACCATGTGAATGTTTCTGTTTCCACACCATTGCTCCGCGCTTGCCATTTTTGCGCTCCGTCACCTTATGCTCTGAAGTAACCTGTTTTGCATACTCCTCATCACAGTCTTTATAGACCATCCAGGATCCCGTGCCATTTTCACGGCGCATACGGGCCGCAATGGAATCTTTATACTGACCGCCGTCCACAATAATGATCTGCATACCGTATGCTTTGGAATCCCGCTTATCCACCTTGCTGATTTTATAACGGTCACGCATCGGATTGGATGCGCCCTTTACGGGCAGCGCCCAATCTGAATGATCAATACAGAAATCATATGTACTATCTGCCTGGTAACCGGAATCAATCAGCGCCAGGTCCACCACCATCCGGCGGCCATCCTCCGTCACAAATTCTCCGTTCATGATTCGTTCGATGCTGAAGAAATCCAGTACCTGACCATGAGCTATATTCTGGCTTGTGCTATACTCGCCCCATGCGCGGATTGTATAGTAGAAGCTCGTCTCCTGCACATCGACACCAGCCGTCAGGATCTTCGCCCATTCCGGAACAATCAGTTCCGGAACATCCGTCTGGCGTTCCATGACAGTATCTTCATTTGTTTTCAGTTTTGTATCTTCCCACGGTTCTGCCAGCCAGGAGTTTACAAAGTTCTGCAGCATCTCCGGATCATCCTTTGATTTCAGAAACTCCTCCGCAGCATCTGCCCAGGTAACAAATACGCTGTATAGTGAATTAATCCAAAAACCTACACTTTTCGGAGCACCGACTCCACGTTTCTTCACAGCCCGCCATTCACCTGCTTTCAGCATGGCCGGTTTATCGCTGTCCAGAATCTCACAGCCACACTCCTGGCACACATAAACAGCCGTTTTTGCGCGATCATAATTGCTCATTTCCTTTTCTTCATCCTTGTCATAAATAACATTCGCAAACAAAAGTTCAATCATTTCCCCACAATGTGGGCACGGCACAAAGTAATGCCGCACTTCATCTGCATTATCATGCAGATTCCAGATATAGTTTGTAGCCAGTGTTGGCGTGGAGCAGGCATAGACTTTTCTGGATGCTTTATAAGTCTTGGTTCGCTCCATAGCCAAGTTAAAAGGCGATGCCTCTTTCGCAGAAGCACCGCCCATCTTGTCGATCTCGTCAAAAAACAGATATTTAATTTCTTTGGATGCCAGTTTCGAAGGAGAACCGGCTCCGCGCAAGTACAGCGCCATGGTTTTAAACCTCAGTTTCAATTCCTTGGAACTGCCCTCATAAAATATTTTCTTCACTTCCGGTATGAGCCGGAAAGCGGGTTTTAGTTTCTCTGATGAAATATCTTTTGCCAAATCATCAGAAGGATAAACAATCATGGCCGGAGCCGGTTGCTGTGTAATGCAGTAACACAAAATATTAATCAATGCCTCCGTACCGCCAACCTGTGTCGATTTGCAAAAATAAATTTCCCGGATATGCGGATCATTAAAGGCATCCATGATTCCGACAAGATACGGTGTAATCGCATTCGACCACTTTCCAGATATATTGCTGGCCTCACTGAGCACCCTGTATTTTTCTGCCCACTGACTTACCGTCAGTTCTTCCGGGCGCATCAATGTATTTTTTATGACGCGCTGGAAAAGATGGGCCGTTTTTAACTTAGATCGGCTTCGCTGACTCATCCGCTATCATTCCTGTTCTTCATCTTCGTCACCTTCCTCACCCTCATCCGGCTCATCATCATCTTCCGCATCATAACCTCCCGTCTGATCAATTTCATCCGGATCATACTCAGACAATTCCTCCAAAGCATCATATAAGTTTTTTTGAATAATCTGTATGATCAGGTTAATGTCCTTTACTCCGGATACCTCCATAGCCATTTTAGATGGTAAAGCCAGCAGCCGGTTCTTAAACCTTAACAGCATATTGGTCAGATAACTTTCCACATCCGCGGCCTCATGGAGTTCACGTCTAAGCTTCCGAAGCTTCAAAAGTGATATCTGCCTTTTCACTTCCTCATGTTCTGCCTGCACCTTCTCTTTTGAGATCAATGCACTGCGTCCCAGTTCCGCATTTACTTTGTACTCAATGTACTCCTGCACACAATTTTCCAGCCGATAACCGCGGACATTTTCTTCGCTCTGAAAGAGTCCCTCTTCCCGCAGTGCACGCACGCGACGGCTTGTAATTCCAAGGCATTGCGCCAATTCTTTCTGATTTACAACCACTGTTTTCCACCTCCGCCTTTATCGTCATGCAAATTATCCACAAACATCCTCCACAATGCACAAAAAGCGGAAGGAAGTGCCCTAAAAAAAACACCCGGAAAGAGAAAAATACCGCGCCTTCCTCGCCCCGCATACGCCCCCGGGGGGTTGGAAGTACCTAAGACCGCCTGGACCAACCGGCACGCCAGAAAGCACAGAAAAAGAGCGCCCAAACGGGCGCCCCTTTCATTTCATATTCCTGATTTTGCGTATCAATCTTCTTTTCTGCCACCAGGTTAAACATGGATTCTTTTTTATCAGCTCTATATCCTCTTCGCCTGGCGGCGGCATCAAGCTCATTAATTTCTGCACAGCTTCTGACAGTTCTTTAGTAGTAGCACCGCAATCGCTCATATTTAAGTTCATTTGCTCAGACTCCATTCTGTTCATCAATAAACTTGTTCATCATTGCAGTAATCTGTGCCGCCTGACTGACTCCGGCTTTCTCGCAAGCTTCTGCAAACCTTTCTGCTACATCGCGTTTTAACTTAAAACCTTTGGTCATATACCCGGCTTTCTTCTGATACTTTTCTGATGCTACAGTCTGAGCATTGGGACTACCTTTTGGCATGTTTATCCCTCCACTTCCTGTAAGCAACACCAGCAATCTGACTAACAACAACTGCTACAATAATTGCTACGATAACTTCTATTTTCATGCTTTACAAAGATGAGCATTTGTGTTATTTTTAGGTTACAGGAGAGAGCTCTGACCTCTCTCCCTAATCAACTTACCGGGTAATCATATGGACAACCAGCCCTGAGATTACTCCAGCAATAACTCCTGAGATTGTCTGCACCGCGAATGCTTTCCAATCGATGGAGTTTTTCTTTTTCGGCTTATGCCGATTTCGATTGCTCATCTCTTTTACCTCCTTACATTATGTATTATAGCATAGGGTTAACCATATGTCAATACTTTATGCAAAGAAATATAGAAAAGCACCCATCTTCATGACAGGCGCTTTACAAAGGAGTTTAACTATGATTAAAAATTCCACCAGAAGCGGCAACCTCTGGCAAATTGGAACGGGAAGACTCGAACCTCCGACACGCTGGATATAAGCCAGCTGCTCTGACCTTCTGAGCTACGTTCCATTATACGGCTGTTTGCAATCGGTAGCCGCTAAGCAAATCCTTTTGCCAGGCTGTGGCACCTGGTAAAAGGAAATTCACAAATGAATTGAGGAGGTTTATAAAGCCGCTTGCTGTTTGGAGTAGCCTCAGCTTTTCGCCTTTGGCTTCGACTATATTATAAAACGACTTTTCCGACTTTTCCGACCTTTTTTTATTTTATACCCACTTTTTTTAAATAAGCATCTCGAATATGTAACCGCGGATAGTCCGGACTATTGGCATAGCCAAGCTGATTCGAAATTTTCGTCCACGTTGCCCCATCAATATAATACATCCGTAAGACCGTTCTGGCCTGCACATCCTCTATGCCATCAATCCAATTTTCCACAGCCAGACACCGGGCTTTTTTCTTTTCAAGGTCCTGCTGCCGTCTGGCATACCGCTCCCAGTCGAAACCAACCACAGCCTGCGCCCGTGGCTCTCCGGTGCGATAATCCAGGATTATGCTATTGTCAAAACCATTATCTTCCTGCTGCATGTACGCAATTTCATGCTCCAGAAGAGGGATCTCGCTCTTGGTCTTTCTGTATGTACTTAAAAGCTTTTTTGTCATCTTAATCCCGCTCAATGGAATCACCTCCAACCGGCCTTATCTTAATCTTACTCAAATCTATTCCGCTGCATTTAAGGCACTGACACTCTTCTTTCCATTCCTACTGACCAGCTTCACTCATCGAGTAATTTCCTTTCCATTTTGATGCCTGTCCAGCTTCTTCAAAAGTATATTCACCACGGAGTTTTCTACAACTATGCGCGTACACACGAACAATCCCCGCAGAACATCCTAATTTCCTGGCTGCATCTACTGCTGTATACTCACCGATCAGTTCCCCGCAACAGAACACATTATATTTCTTAACTACGGCCATTATCACCACCTCCCTCATTTATCCACTTCAGAATCGCAACTGTAAATTTCAGCTTAGTTCACTATTTCCACTATTTTTTCAATCAGATATCTGATCGTTTCTGCCTGCGTATGTGGTTCTTCTGCATATTGCAAAATTTTATCTGTTAGAAAAGTCGGATCAACACTGTTAACAAATGTCTGGATCATGGCTATCCTCTCTTCCTGTACAAATGGGACAAATTCTATCTTTCGCTGAAATCTTCTTAAGAGTGCTTTGTCCATACGGTCGCATCGATTAGTTGCTGCTATCACAACTTGACCATCTATAAGCCCATCCAGTGCCTGCATCAAAGCAATCGTAGTTCTGCCTAGCTCCCCATCGACACCCGTATCATGACCTCTTTCTAGTCCTATACAGTCAATCTCATCAAGCATAAGTACACATTTTTGGCCCTTGCAATAATCAAAGACACGTTGCAGGTTCTGTGCTGTCTTACCCATATAAGACTCAATCAAATAAGAAAAGTTCAGGTATGCATATGGCAGTCTAAGCTTATAAGCAATATACCTGGCAAATTCCGTTTTCCCAGTTCCCGGTATTCCATATATCAAAGTGCTGTTCGCATATGGAATGCCGTATTCCAACATTTTCGTTGTTACTCGGACACCTCTTACAATCTGCTCAAATATATATTTTTGCTGCTTACCAAGATAATACCGTTCTTCACGGAAGTCAGAAACATCCTGCATGTTAATCAGACCTTTTAAGTTTGGCGGCAGTTCAAAAAGATTTACAGATCCATTCATCAACAGCTTTTTGTAATACTCTGTCTTTGACTGGTTCTTTTTTGTAGTATCGTTTACACAACAACAAATTGCTTCATTCTTGGCATCCTGTATCCGATTTTCAGCCAAAGCTTTTATACATGCCAACATGTGATCATCCAATCCCATCTAGTTTTCCTCCACTAAATCTTAAATTACGTGCTTATTTTCTCTGCTGTATGGGTACATCTTTTTAATATCATCTAAGGCTCTATCGTCATTATCTTCAACGAATTTTCCGTTTTTGATGTACCCGGTCGTAATCTCAAAAGCTTTATGCGCTATAACTGGTACGTCAACCATAATCCTACTCATCCTGCTACACCTCTTTATCTACCGCCTGTCCGGTAACCCGTGCATAATCATCCATCACTCTCTGAATGACACACTCTGAGCAGTTCTGATCGCAATTACTGCATGGCGTCTCGGCATCATCAATATAGCTTTCGCCGCCGCTGGTGAGTGGATTTGTAAAGGTGCAGCATTCCTCCGGAACCCATTCACCCTCATATTCAACCATCTTTACCACCGGAGTGACTGCTGTTTGCTGGCTGATCAGGTTTATCCAATCCATTGCACCGGATTTCTCTGTTATAGTTTTCCTCACATCATTCATCAACTTATCTGCATCAATCAGTTTCATAATGACCTCCAAATCTTAATTTTAAATATTCTCATAGGTTTTTTCAAAGATATCCGGCTTACACGGATACAGCTCACCGTTGACGCCCTTAATCACATAATCCCATACTGAAACATGGTGAATGCCTTCCAGAGTCTCTATAAAAAGCTCACACGGCGGAGCGTCACAGCTTTCGGAAGCATAATGCATGACGCCCTTTTCGTAAGCTTCAACCGCCCAGTTCGGTACATACCAGTTACCATCACAGTCTTTTAAATCTCCATCGTACTGAAACGCTTCAATAACCACGGGTTTCTTTCTATATTTAGCCATAATATTTCCTCCAAATCTTAATTTAATTACGCCTTAGCAAATCTCCTCAAACCGATATCTCTGTGCACAGTCCGGATATTTTTCATGATCTACCTCGCTGGCAAACATGTCGTACGGGCGAGCGTATACCTCATAATTCCCATAAAGTGCCTGGTAAACAACCAGCACTTCTTCGGTCTCTGTATGTGTCGCAAGACACATTATTTGGTAAAGGCCGCCCTTGAAATGCCTGTAAACCATTCCGGTATTAAGTTCTCTTTTCATTTTTTCACCTCACTGTCCAGGCCTTTCAATATTGCCTGCAGGCAGCTTTCCTCATTGCACTGACCGCCCTCGCTCATAATATCGCAAAAATCGCACATGCCTTCATTCGTTTCTGATAACGGGTTATCGCACGATTGCAGGAGATATTCTGCCAGAGCTTCTTTATTTTGGGTAATTCTCTCGAATAATGTCATATAATCCTCCGAAACTTAGTCATAAGTTAGTTATAAATTAGTCATAGAATTTACTTCCGTTTTCCTGACCTGCTACGCTTATGCCAGGCTCTCATATCCTGCTGCTGCCTCGTCCGCTTCTGCTGCCCGGATCATATCCTCATCCATTGGCTCACCTTTATCCAATTCCAGGCCAATCACCGGCTCCCCTCTATTATTCTCGATAAAAAACGCTCTCATCTTGTTCCCAGGCCATATAAGCCGTTTTGTTGGCATTATTGCCACAACGTAAATGTCCGTGTCTTCCGGCCATTTGCTGAGACACTCTTTTAACTCTTTTACCGTCATAGTCCCTCCTTAATACCGGTCCAATGTTTCGCCGACCATATCAATCCACAAAATGCTTTCCCGGGTGCCGCCCGGCAACTCTACCAGGCAGAAGTATTTGCTGGTCGTGGAAAGAACCTTTGCTGTTACCTTTGGCGTACACCCCTTTTTTATCTTTCCATCAAAATCCCCATACATAGAAGCCTTCACGCTTCTCACCCGGATTCTACTGCCTTCCCGTGTCGATTTCCGGACCTGATTGATCCGGTTAATTGCAATACCGGACTGGCGGCTAATAAACAGGCAATCTTGCTTTTTCCTCACTCCATTAACTCTCAGATACTGCCGCGCCATGCCTTCTCTGATGCCGATCTGGTTCGAAATTTCCCTCACGGTCATTCCATCGCCGTACAACCTCAATACCGTCCGCTCTGTTGCATTCATCTGTTACGCCTCCTTCTGGATGTATTTCAGGAACTCCACCAACTCCGTATCACTGTTTGGATAGTGATTATATTCTTCGTGTCTTGCCCACTTACTGAATCTATAAGAGTCTTTCGGCGGTTCCGGTCCGCCAATCAGATGATATTTTGCGTGAGTAAAATCACCATGATCATATTTGCTCACGAACTCCTCCACAACCAGACGCGCCCCGCACTCAAAATCATATTTGTAAAACGTGCTACCGATATGCTCATCCCTGTACCAGATACCCCACGGCTTATAATTCCGCAGCCACTCTTTCCTCTGGTCGTTGTTTTTCATGTGAGGGAGTTCCGGCTGGGTGGTTGGTTCTTCCTCGTTTCGCGTCAGGAGCAGGAGCTTGTACGCCTGCAGCATCATACAATGTCTGATGTACACCGTCGGCATGTCTTCTTTCCATCCCGGCCCCAGCTGCTCCAACTGTTCTTCCTGTGTCCGAATCATACCTTCCAAGAGTTCCCGGTCATATTCCATTTTCAGGATATCAGTCACACCTGCTGCCTCTGGCTCTTCCTGATTGTCATTACCCTGCTGCTTTTCAGCTGCGTCTTCCATGCCATCCTGCTGCTCATTGGCAGCGTCCTGGCTTTCGGCGCTCCGCTGTGCCTTCTCCATTGCCATGACATTCCACATACTCTGTACGGCTGCGCACAGATAAAACCATCTGACGTTTCCAAGGCACTTTCCGGCGCCGCTCCAGATCTGAATGCAGGCGTCCTGCATATCCGCCCAGGCAACTTTCTCATTCTCCGGGTCTGGGAAATACATAACAGAGTATGCACCGCGGAATTTCTGCTTGTACTGTTTTTCTGATTCCACCACATTCAGAACGCGGCCATTAAAATCCTGTAGGCACCACTCTTTATTGTCTTCAATCAGTTTTCGCGCTAGGGAATTCAAATAAATTTCCCTGACTTCCGAATCCATGGTATCTGTTTGCACCTGCGGGCACAACTCCGGATAATCCTTCGCCAACTCCTGCTGCCCCGGAATCTCTGTGTCAGAATCTGACACGCTCACACCCATCTCTTTTCCTGTGTCAGAATCTGACACAGCCTTCACATCGGCCAGCTTCACCTCATCTTTCCCGGCAAGCTCCTGCTGCTTCTCCGCCGGCAGTCCTGCTGCCTCGTTCGCCACCGACACGCCAATCTGACCCGTCTGGAACTTGTCCATCATCTCCGGTGCCAGGTTATTGTTGATGTGGTTGAGCTGCGCCACCTTGGTCTCAGACATTCCGGTCAGCTCTGCCACCAGCTTCCGGAGTTCCCGGCCAGAAAGCCCGGGTTCCAGTCCGATCCACTCCCGGAAGCGATCCCGCTCTTCCTGGCTTCCGGTCTGCATGGCCTTTAGCAACTCCGTCAGCCGTGTCACTTCCATCATACGCTCCCAGTCTGACCGATTCCGGGCTCCGCAGTTGGTCAGAATCAGATTGACCTCACTCATCAGATTCCCGTCCCGCTCCACGTGCACCGGCAGCATGGCATATTCTTCATGTCCAAGTTCTTCCACCAGATACTTCACCGCTTGACGGCGGCGGTGGCCTGCAATCAGCTCATACTCATCCGGTGTCTTCTTTCTTGCCAGCAGATTCTGCTTTACACCTCCGGCCAGCACGATCATCTGCGCCAGTTCCTTGATGGAATCCATGGAGTAATTGTTATTTTCTGACGGAATCAGCTTTGTGTAATGAACCATTGTTACTGCAAAGCCTGCTGCCTTCTTCTCGCCTTTCCCGGCATCCTTGATTAAGTTCTCGAACAGTGCCATGACTTATCCTCTCTTTCCAGGTATTCATCCGTGAAATCTCTGTAATCCATTGCCGCCGTAGACTTTGACGCGCATTTCGCAAGCGGCTTCCGTACCTTGAGCGAATGGCTCACCGCGCCGCACCTCCGGATCAGGTTGCCGTACACCATCACATCCATGGTATTCATGACATTCTGCACAAGCTGCACCGTCTCCCGGTTTTTATAAAATGCGGTGAACAGGCATCCGGCATGGACACGTTTATCGCAGAACTCACGAATCACATCCAATGTGGTCCCCAGTCCATCCGTTGAAAAGACATCCGGGTTAAGCGGGATGATCACATCCTCCACCGCATCCATGACCACCTCCATCAGAAAACCTATCCCAGGTGCACAGTCGATAACGCAGTAATCATAATCGTTCTCATACACCCACAACGCTCTTCTCAGTGTTTCGGTGCCGCCTACCAGCTTACTTGGGTCCACCGTTCTCAGGTTACTGTTGGCCGGGACAATATCCAGCTTAGGGTAACGGGTGCGCCACTTACAGCGCGTTGGCCGTGCCCCCAGAAGCAGCTCCGTCACCGAAGCCTTTGTCAGATCATACCGTCTGTAGAAGGATGAGGCATTACCCTGCGGATCCGTGTCGATCAGCAGCACCTTATACCCTCTCACAGTCAGCTCATATGCCAGATTGACAGAGGTCACAGTCTTGCCAATCCCACCCTTGTTGTTATAAACAGCTATCGTCTTCATAAACCTCTCAGCTCCTCCTCTAGTTAAATGGCAGTCCTTCGTCTTCCACTCCATCCGGAATGTTCATGAATCCGTCACCAATTGGACTTGATGCTCCATAATGGGATGGATCCGCTCCATCCCGCTTTGCATCAGCAAATTCCTGTTCATCCACGATCACGTCCGTGGTGTAGATGCGCTGACCGTCTTTGTTGGTGTAGCTGCCCGTCTGGATACGTCCGGCTACCAGCACTCGCATTCCCTGACGGAAATACTTCTCCGCGAACTCGCCTGCTTTCCGAAATGCCACGATGTTGATAAAATCCGCAGTCTGTTCATTTCCATCCTGGCGGCGGACTCTGCGGTCCACTGCCAAGGTATATCTGGCAACTGCCATCGGCTCATTCCCCTGTGTATACCGCACCTCCGGGTCTCTGGTTAATCTTCCCATAAGGATCACTCTGTTCATCTGCTTTTCCTCTCTTTCTTTTTATGACAGCTATGACATATATGACATGAAATATATATGGATTCATGTGCGCACACGTATAAGGAGTTGGAAAAACCTGTCATTTCTGTCACACCTGTCACTGAATCCATTCCAACACCGCATAAAATCAACACGCACTTTTGCGCAGTGCAGTATTAAAAACCTGTCACTAAGCTGTCACTAACCTGTCATTTTTTATCGAACGGCACCTTGTCATGCTCATCCACCGCTAAAAATCCGTCATCTACCAGTACAACATCCATGACATACCGACCTGATGACTTGCGCTTCAGCGTATAGCCTTTATCTTCCAAATTGCGGTAGAAGGTATTCGGACTGTTTGCCTTACGGCCATAACTTTTGCAATACTCTGTGTACTGCTCATATAACAGTTCCCGTTTCATTTCTGTACCCTGCTGCCGCTGCGTACACTCATCCATAAATGCCTTAACCGTATCTGCTGCCCGGTGCAGCTTCTCCACCTCTTCCTTGCAAGCATCTGATTCCCGGAATTTCCCTTCGGAGTACAATGTTTTAAGCGCATAGATGGCCTGCCAGATCCACCAGTCGAGTTCTGCTGCCAGCTTTGCATCCAGCTCAAGGTCAATATTCTTCGGCTTACGGTCCATCACCAGAATCAGCATACGGCGATACAACGCATCCGACTTCTCATCTAGGTTCAACGGAATCTGGTTAGCACTGAACAGCAACTTGGCATAGCTCCGGAACGTCGTTGGATCCACTCCCTTACGTTCACAGATCAACAGATCTTCTCCGGTTGCTTTCTTAATCACATCAATGCTTGTCAGCGCCTGGGCAGAAATGTCCGCGCAGGCATTCAGCAATTTCCCCCGGAGCTGTGCCGGATAGAAACGCTGCGTAAGATCTTCCATTGACACGCCTGACGTGTTTTCTATGCCGATAATATTTTGAATCACCGAGATCACACTACTCTTTCCGGTACCGCCGGTACCACGCAGAATCATAAATTTCTGCATACAGGTATCCTTGGTCATGCAATATCCCAGATACTCAAACAGCATTGTCTGATCAACTGGATCAGGAATTGCATACTTAAGAAATTTCAAAGACTCTGCCCCCATCTCCGGAAGCTTATCCTGCAGATCAATGCGGAAATCATGCGGAATCTGGTTAATGGCAAGATACTTCGGACTATGTTTAATCATCTTCTGGGCTTTAACATCAAACATGCCATTTCTGAAATTAATCCAGTAATCCGGATATGCATTAAGGTCTTCATAACGCCGCTGCACCTGCGGCTGCTCAATTAATAACCGATACACTCCGCTGATGGTCCGGTAACTGATATGGCGATCATACAGTAATGACTGGATAACAGACTTCATCTCGATCCCCTGTGGATCCTCATGAAACACGCCACCATGATAAACATACGCAGTCGCACCCACTACAAAAAAGTCCACAGTCTCCACGATATAATCCACTATTGCCTTTTCCATAATTCCGCGTTCCCGGCCATCCGGATCACGCTTGATAAACTGCTCCTTATCAACCAGGCCAGGCTCATCCGGCCCCTCAAAGCGCCGCACATAATTCAGCAAAGCTTCTTCCAGCTCATCTTGCCGATCATAATTGCCAAGATACTCTTTATCTTTAAAAAGGGTATAGGCACCAACCTTATATTCCAACTGGTAGGATTTCAGTGTGTACTCTATGGCATCGTTCGTCTTTTTCCGGAAACATGCCAGGACAAATAAAAACTCCATCATGGCCGTGCCTGTATTGGACTTATCCCTGATATACTGCGTAAAACTCTCGACCGAAAAATAATAATCTGAATCCTGATTCGCTATATACACTGACCGGAAGCCCACTGTCACAATAGCTTCCGCGATGCTGCGATTATCAACCAGGAATATGTATTTATTCGTTGTCTCACCCGGCGGCTTTCTGATCAGTTTATCCAGTATCTGCTTATTCATTGTGCCATAGTCTCCTTTTCCGTCCTGTACCGCTCAATTCCGTACACCTTGTACATATCACAGAACCGTTCCGTTCCCCTCTGATGACAGATCTGATGATGCTGCCGGCAGAGCGCCATGATCCGGTTCTGGCTGTCGTCATAATGGCGCCGGTCATTTCCCATGCCGATCGTATCCACATGATGGATGTCAGCCGGTCGGCCACAGATGCAGCACTTCCGATACCGAATGCACTGCATCAGATATGTATCAATATCATCTGTCCGCTGCAGGCCTGACTCCGTCAGGATCACGCCCTCTTTCAGCGCATACTCCATGAGCGTATTAATAAACTCTCTGGCCGTGGTCATACTGCAGTCAGAGAGAGAAAACATATCACAGCCACAGCGCATTACATGCTCCACCTTCATGATCTGCTTCATGTCCTCATCCGGGTACCCGGTATACTCCGCAATATCCCGCAGCGTTGCGTAGATTTTGCGCCGCTGCTGTACGGATATGAACCGGCCATCATCAATGCCAAGCTCAACATCCGCTACGGCCTGCTGCCGGATCAGCCGCGCTGTCTGCTCCGGAACACGCAGAATCAGGTTGTACCCTGCCCCCTGCCGCGCCACTCCAGCAACCTTCACACAGTACCGATTCATCTGACCCTCCAGAAATAATGATTGTCCGTGTTATTGGCACGCACGCATCCATCCCGGGCCACCTCCATGGCAGCTCTCAGGCACTCATATTCTTCATCTGACAAATCCCAGAGAGATGACTGTGTGCAATACGCAAGCTCCGCCTCTCGGTCAATCCGCGTGATCCTGTAAATATTCATGTTAATCACCGGGGGTTGCGGACAGACGGCCTGCAAGATATAACAGTCCTGATAAATGCCATGAAACACATGACGGCCATTCTTTTCATTCATCCGCGCCATCTCCGGCAACGGCCCGCCTTCCGGACTGGTCGGCAATGAAAAGATTCCACAATTCTTAAGCCGATCAAACCCGCCCCGGGACCAGAAGCCATATCCACTCGGAACAGCACTGACCTCAAAGGTTTTCTGACCATCCCGTTTAATCTGAAGAGTCTCAATCTTTTCAAGTCCCGCATCAATGCCCCTGCTGATAGTTTCCTCTGTAAAATCCGGAGCGGAGCATTGTAGAATGCTCTGCATCAGGATTCTTCTCATTTCTGTACGATCCAACACTTCTGTTCACTCCCTCCATATCTTCCAGGCATTCATCACAGTAACGTTCACCCGGATCCAGCGGGCAACCGCACCGCCTGCACCGGTTCAAAATCATGACCGCACCGCCCCCTGCTGTTTTACTAAATCCCATTTTCTTTTTCTCCAGGCCAGGATGCGCGCCATACCTGCTGCCAGTGTCTTGTCCACGCACTTATCACCATACCAGGTCTGATAACAATAATAGTGTTCTCGCAGCTTTGCCGAAAGGTACACAATATTCTTGCGGATGTCAATCTGATCCACTGGATCGTTGTTATTCAAATCAGAGACACAATCCTGCAGTGAATTATGGATTCCAATCGCATCCCATAACTCATGTCTTGAATCCAGATAGCTTAAAAAGGTTGCTCCGGTAAAAGTCAAAGAAACGCATGCCGCCATCCACGAACTTGCTTCCGCATGACATTCCTGATCATCATCCCCCAGATCTGTAACCATGCGCTTTACAAGCTCCTCAAACGTCAAACCGGCTTCCGCCGCCTGCACCGCGCACTTGCGCCATGTCTCCTCCGGAACATCCATTTCCAGTCTTATCTTTTTCATCTCAATCACCGTCCTCTCTGCATGCTTCTAACCTGCATCTTAATCTGCTTCTGCCGCCAGGCATCAAAGCCTGCCGTATCATAAAGGATAGAGCTGTTCTTTTTCATGGGATTGATCTTCGTAGCGAAGTCATTGTCCGGAGACCGGTAGGCCACCATCAGAAACTCTTCCGCGAATCCCATAGCTTTCAGCTCCGATGTTTTCATCATCGGTTTCGGATATTCCAGCACCTTAAACACCTCCCCACATTGTCCTTATCCAGATCAGGATCCTTACGGTCGCTGTCCTGTGTATTTATCTGCTCCGGATGAACCACGCTAATCTTCACACTTGATTTCTTTAACAGCGGATGCATTGTGGAGAGCCAATCGAATTTACACTTTTTGATATACTTGCATTTTTCACACGGCTCTCCGTAATCCGCTGTTTTTCTTTCAGCTGACTGAACGAAAAAGGTGTTAATGTGCTGTGTCATACAGTCAAGTGCCTGCTGCCCTTCTGTGTTCTTCTGAAATATCTTTTTTCTCATATAGGACTGTAAGCGCTCCAGCCAATACATGATTGATTCTTTCTTTGTGCTGGCTGCAATCTTCACAGTTACCGGATTTAACAATACGCTGCCATCTTCCTTTTTGAACAAATAATATTTCTTTTTCAAAACTCCTTCTACAAACATCACGTACTGCTCTCCATGAATTTCAAAAGATATTCTTTTTTCCATCCGCCTCTCCTCCTGTTTTCATCTTCTCATCCCCTATCCCAGGCTTACCCCAACCTCCACCTTAATCGACACGACTGGTGCTTTCTGCTCCGGCCCCGCTCCTGATCTGCTGCCTTTCAGCAGCTTCGAATCATCAAACCATTTAATGCCTTTATGATCAAAGTTGGTCTCTGGCTCAGAAATACTGCTCTTACCAACCTGCTCCACAACACCATTCTTTGCTTCCACAACAAACTGGATTGTTTCTCTCTTCATCTTTCACTGCCCTCTTTTCTTGTTTTTTTCATATCTCCGTCCTATACTGTATCTACAGGCCCCCGCCAGGGCTGAGTACATAAGAAAGGAGTTTTCCATGAACAACGACATTACTATTACATGCGCTTTCATAGCCGCTCTTGGAGCTATTCTTGCTCCCTCAATAGCTGCTATTATTACTGCCAGATATCAATTTAAAACCAAAACCGTAGCATTACTTTTTGATGCAAAGATAGCCGCATATTCCCACTTCAATGAAATTGCCGGTTCATATCCAGAACATGCTACCGAAGAAGATCAGCTTAATTTGAATACTGCAGCATCTCAAGCCATAATGCTCTCATCTGCTGTGACTCAAAGTCTTATAAGTCTCTATGTAAGCGCGCTTATAGGAAGTAGTACTAGCTTAGGAGAACGTCAGGCCGAAGCACTGTTAGCAATGCAACATGACTTGGTCGCATTTAATGGATATTTTCGCAGAAAAGATTTCAATGCACGCATGAAAAGAATATTAAACATATAGTGAAAGCCCATAAAAACTGCCCAACCATAAACATGAAATCATTGACAACACCTAATATTGTCATAACAATTGATATGATCAAAATTACCAGACATAATATTCCCATGTTCATCGTTACCGCCCCATTTCTTTTTACCCTGCTACGCAAAGCCAAGCTGCCAGTGCCCACACTCCCCAGGAAAAAGCATAATGACGCTTAATTGCCAGTACTATCGCTACTACATTTATTACAACTATCTCTTTTACCACCCTCATCCACTCTTCCTATAGCTTTTCACCTTCAGTCGTGATACTCTAGTCTTACCAGTACACATTCACAGGAGGACAAGCATATGACACGTGCCTGCAAAGATGTTCTTGATCATCTCCGTAAACTTTCTACAGATGATTTTCGTACATTAACTTTTGTTTCTGACGGACCTTACATCTGCGCCTGCGATAACACAAACGATTTCTATGACTATACTGATCACAAAGGTGAAATCAGTGCTATCATCCGTGAGCTCGCCAGAACTGGATACCTTACCCATGACGATCTCTGTATACAGATGTGCCTTACCTATAAAGGACTGCATCCTTATGCAATGACCTGGGACAATTTAAAGCCCAAGCTCATATGGTCCATCCTCGTCCCTATCGGAATTTCTATTGCAACATCTCTGCTTACCGTGTATATAACAGCACTGCTGTCGTCACTATGATGGCCGTTATCACGCTCAAGAAAATAGTCCCAATATAGTGGGCTATTTTCTTATTTTTTTCCTGAATACGCTTCTGCTCCTCCAGCTCATATTGGCTTTTCTTTATGTTTGTATTTCCCACTCCGTTACCTGAACCCCATTTGGGAACTTCGATTTTTGTCATTTTTACTGTGCAATGCCCATAACCTTTGTCGTATTCGATTGTCATTTTCTGAGTCTGATTCATCCCACCACCAACCACATTGTTGGTCCGCTCAGGAACTTCGCATTCCTGGCAAAACTTTACCAACCTAAGTTCGCTGAGTTTTTCATAGCCATTCCAGATTTTCTCTGTACATTCAGACAGTTCTCTCTGAATATCATCGAACTTCTTCTTTGATACGGTGATGGCCACGCCATCATCTCCAATTTCCAGCTCTCCCACATTGGTTTCCAGTTCACTACCGAGATTCCGCAAACGCGCTTCTGCTTCTTTGATAGCGCAGATGATCTTCCCGGCTTCTGGATTCTTACAGGAAATAAATACTGCATTATTCATCTTCTAAACCTCTATTTCTTGTCATTTCTAATTCACTATGCTAAACTTTTTCTTGAAAGGAAGTGATTTTTTTGCCCAAAACTTATGTATGTCCCTTTTGCAACAGCTTAATGGCACTTCACCCTCAAACATATGCTGCATGGCATCCAAGTTTCTACTGCCCTCATATTGATGCTCGTGACAATAATTCAATTGCTGAAACTACAATTGCTGTTCAATTTTTTCAATGCCCAGCCTGCAACAAAACGAGTGTAAAAATAGTTGGCATTGGCAAAGAATTTGCCGGACATTCAATGAATTTTATTCCAATTTCAAATGCTCGACAATTTCCCGAATATATTCCTTTAGCCATACGGCAAGACTACGAGGAAGCTTGTGCTATTGTCACTCTTAGCCCAAAGGCTTCGACTACCTTATCACGTCGCTGTCTCCAAGGCATGATCCGAGACTTTTGGGATATAAAAGAGAATAATTTATCTGCTGCTATTACCGCTCTCGAAAATAAAATTCCTGCAATGCAATGGCATGTCCTCGATGGTGTTCGCCGTATTGGTAATATCGGAGCTCACATGGAAAAAGACATCAATGTCATTATTGATATTGATCCTGAAGAAGCCGAAAAACTTATTAAACTAATCGAACTACTTCTCGATCAATGGTACATCAATCGCCATGAACAAGAATTGCTTTATTCAGATATCATTGAAATCGATAACAACAAGCAATCTGCACGAAAGAAAAATACCTAGTGTCTTACTCTTCTTCGCATGGATCCATCTCTGCCAGGAAATTTCCATCTAAGTCCCAGTACTGAGCCACGACTCTTGCTGGGTCTTTTTCTGTTCCAAGCCCTCTTGTAGCTCTGGTTTCAATCACTTGGATGACCTTTGCCTCTGTTACGCCGTTTGGTCTGGCCATCTTTATCACGCCCCCTGTTCCTCTGCATATAGTTTTTGTTGAATATTATTCACCTTTTTCTGCAAAAAAAATGGCATCTCTCTGTTCACTCGTTAATTTAAGTGCTTTTGTCAATGCAGCTATTTCTGATGCTTTAAATTCACTGATTCCCCTTATCTTATTGTATAAGGTTTCTCTGAGAATGCCGGTTTTTTCCGCAAGTGCTACCATTGTCATGCCGGAATCCGATATAATTGATTCCAAAAGTTTTAAGTCTGGCATAAAACTATTTCCTCCTTGTTGAATTTAATTCACATCATCAATATAGCACCAGTGTGAATATATGTCAACAGTTTTTATCATTTCTGTTGATTTATTTTCACATTCGTGCTATATTTACTTTATCAAAAGGAGGAGAACCGGAAAATGCTTGAATTATATAGAAACATCAAAATGCTCAGAGAAGAAAAAGGGATGTCGCAAGACGAACTGGCAAAACTATGTGGATATACAAGCCGCTCTTCCATTGCTAAAATTGAGAAGGGCGAAGTGGATATACAAAATAGTAAAATATTGCTTTTTGCTAATGCTTTAGGAACCACTCCCGGAAAGCTTATGGGACTAACTGAATTTGATTCAAAAGAACCCACCAACATCGCCGCACACTTTGACGGTGATGACTTTACCGAAGAAGAAATGGACGATATCCGCGCCTACGCTGAGTTTGTAAAAAACAGAAGAAATAAGAAATAGGAGTTGATGTCATTGACCGAAACCGAAAAACTGGAACAGGAAGCCTATGAGCACAATGTCCCAGTCGATTACATAAAATTCCGGAGCGAACGGATCAACGGCCTGTATGTAGATGGGTCCATTGCTCTGAGAGACGGAATGACCGCGGCCCAGACGGCTGACACCCTGGCCGAAGAACTGGAGCATCACTATACTACCGTTGGCAACATCCTGGATCTAAACAGCGTGGCCAACCGGAAACAGGAACGCCTTGCACGGGTCCGGGCTTATGATCGCCGTATTGGACTATCCGGAATTATCCAGGGATACCGCTCTCACTGCCAGAACCGGCATGAGCTTGCTGAATGTCTTGGTGTATCCGAAGAGTTCCTGGAAGAAGCTTTGCAGTATTACAAAGAGAAGTATGGCTGCTTTGTATACCTGGATGGATATGTTATTGCTTTTGTACCGGTACTGGGTGTGTATGAAAAATTCTAAAACTTTCACGTAGAAAGGAGTATTTATGATAACATTCTCTTTTGGAACTGGCGAACCATTAAAAAAACAGCCTCGCAATAAAGGAAAAAACCTCATCTTAATTCCAGAAACTTATTGCGTCATTGATATCGAAACAACCGGACTTTCTCCAGACTTCGATTCTATCATTGAAGTATCTGCAGTCAAATACATCAATGGTCAGGAAACCGATCATTTCACATCTTTGATTAAACCAGAGGATACTTACGATGACGGCAGCTATATTGATGAATTTATAGAAGAACTGACCGGTATTACCAATGAAATGCTTTCTACTGCTCCTAATCCGATCATTGTACTCAGACAGCTTAAAGATTTTCTTGATGATAATATTTTAATCGGGCACAATGTGAACTTTGATATTAACTTCTTATACGATAATTTCACACGTTACCTCTCAGAGCCATTTACAAATGACTTTGTTGACACTATGCGGATTTCTCGCATGCTTCATCCAGAAGAACGTCATCATCGTTTAAAGGATTTGTCTGAACGGTACAACATCGATTATTCCAACGCGCACCGTGCTCTGGCGGATTGTTATTTAACGCAGGCATGCCTTGAGCACTTGAATGCGGAAATATTACAGACCTATGGTGATTTCCAGCACTTTATTGATTCACACAAGCGCAATAGCGCTCTTAAAGCTGCAGATATTACCACGTCCAATGAAAAATTTGATATAGCACATCCGCTTTATGGTAAGGTGTGTGTATTTACTGGTACACTTGAAAAAATGCCCAGAAAGGAAGCCATGCAGCTTGTTGCTGATGTTGGCGGCATAAACGCTGATTCAGTAACCAAAAAGACAAATTTTTTAATTCTTGGTAATAACGATTACTGTCCACTTATAAAAGATGGAAAAAGTAATAAACAGAAAAAAGCTGAAAAGTTAAAGTTGGAAGGCAATGACATTGAAGTGATTCCAGAAAATGTTTTTTATGATATGTTCGAAAATAATAATTAAATGTAAAGGAGGTATCTATGAATCAGGATGAATTTGAAGCCAAAGTGAAAGCTATACATGAACGCGTATTATCAAAAAATAGCTCTGCTGAGGAAGAAAATACCTATACCGAATCTTTATTTGAATCAATAAAGCACATTAATGAATATGGACAAGAAGTTTGGTATGCAAGAGAATTAGCCAAAGTTCTGGATTATAAAGATTTCAGAAACTTCGAACTCATTATATTCAAAGCCATGGAAGCGTGTCGAAATAGTGAAAACGAAATTTCCGACCATTTCGGCGAATTCACCGAGATGGTCCCCATTGGTTCAAATGCAAAAAGAGGTTTCAGAAGCTACCAAATATCACGTTACGGTTGCTATCTAATTGTAATGAACGGCGATCCGCAAAAAGAAATTATTGCGGTTGGTCAGACTTACTTCGCTTCAAAAACAAGACAGCAAGAATTACTAGAAAACTATGACGAACTCACTGATGATCAAAAGCGCTTAGCAATCCGTCAGGAACTGAAAGATCATAATAAATCACTGGCAGATGCAGCTCATGACGCAGGCGTTATTAAACCCATGGATTATGCAATATTCCAAAATAAAGGATATCAGGGTCTTTATGGTGGATTGTCAAGAAAAGATATACATGCCAAGAAACAGCTCAAAAAAAACCAAGATATCCTAGATTATATGGGACACGAAGAATTGGCCGCCAATTTATTCCGTGCCACTCAAACAGAAGCTAAACTTCGAAGAGATCACGTCCAGGGGAAAGAAAATGCCAATCAGACGCATTTTGAGGTAGGAAAAAAAGTACGGCAAACCATAGCCGATCTTGGAGGCACTATGCCAGAAAATTTACCTACACCAGCAAAAAGCATCAAACAACTGGAACGCGAACAACAGAAACGCCTTAAATAGCAAAACCGCCCGGTATTGGCGTACCGAACGGCTTTACATAGATTTTCTCTTGCCGGATACCCGGAAAAGATATCTATATGGATTTTTCGCAAATTCATTATATCATTTTCCTGGGCGTCCTGCAAGGGGCGTGATTTTTATACCCATTTTTAAAGGGATCGATATCGACCCCTTTTACCGTTGCGACATCGCAACACCACAGGAGGATGATATACCATGGCAAAAGCCAAATACAAAAAAGGCAAGGATGGCCGCTGGCAGACAAAGGTCTGGGACGGCACCTATGGCCCTGATGGCATAAAACATTATGTCCCCGTGTATTCCACAAAATCCAGCGGTGATCTGGAGAAAACCGTCAATAAAATGAAAGCGGATGTGGAAAACCGGAAGTATGTACGGCCAACAGAGCAGGACTTTGTTGAGTATGCAAAAGAATGGCTGAAAACTTATAAAGTCGGCCGCGAAAAGGCCACAAAGGCTATGTACACCAATATTATTGACGTGCACTTCAAGCTGCTGAGAGCCTGTGAAACTTTTTCTGTAAAATAACCATCATAAGGTCCTTCTATGATAAAATAAATATCATTAGGAGGGCCTTTTATTATGGCAAGACAAAAGAAACCTGTACACAGAGTACAAATGACCGATGGAAAAAGAAATATCATTCGTCAGCTTCTCGAAGAATACGATATTGAGACTGCTGAAGATATCCAGGATGCTCTTAAAGATCTCCTTGGCGGCACCCTCAAGGAAATGATGGAGGCAGAAATGGATGAACATCTCGGATATGAGAAATCCGAGCGTTCTGACAACGACGATTATCGAAACGGCTATAAACGCAAGCAGGTAAACAGTCGGTATGGTTCTATGGAAATCGAAGTACCACAAGATCGAAAGTCCACCTTTGAACCACAGGTTGTCAAAAAGCGTCAGAAGGATATTTCTGACATTGACCAGAAGATTATCTCCATGTATGCCAAAGGAATGACTACACGCCAAATTTCGGAAACGATTGAAGATATCTATGGCTTCGAAACATCTGAGAGTTTTATTTCTGATGTAACAGATAAGATACTTCCGCAGATTGAAGACTGGCAAAATCGACCGCTAGACGACGTGTATCCGATTCTTTACATTGATGCTATCCACTATTCTGTGCGGGACAACGGAGTGATTCGTAAACTTGCAGCCTATGTAATTCTGGGCATTA
>OWIY01000005.1_pt1 | contig 49619 bp, 50 predicted proteins | sample 1732841 | NCBI WGS metagenome assembly OWIY01 (sample SAMN05065760, study PRJEB22554) | human gut metagenome | biome: ENVO:2100002; feature: ENVO:00000062; material: ENVO:00002003 | host: Homo sapiens | place: USA | reverse complement strand
GCTGTGGTGTATTGGGGAGTGCCGCTACTACGGACGGGAATTAAGACTCATAATCTTTCTGGTCCGGCGGATGAGGCGATTCCTTTTATGCCACAGTTTATTATTATTTATTTTGGGTGTTATCTTTTCTGGGTAGTGAACTATTTCATGGCATCGATGCGGGAAGAAAAGGTAAAATACCAGTTTTTTACTGCGGATTTTTATGCGCGGCTGGTATGTATGCTGTGTTTTATTTTTTTCCCGACCACGAATACGAGACCGGTTCTGACAGGGACGGATATCTGGACGCAGGCAGTACGGTTTCTGTATACGGTTGATAAGCCGATCAACCTGTTTCCGTCCATTCACTGCATGGCAAGTTGGTTCAGCTGTATTGCGGTCAGGAAGAATCGGAAGATTCCCAACTGGTATAAAGCTTTTTCTGTCCTGATGACGGTAATGGTTGTGATATCGACACTGGCGCTTAGGCAGCATGTATGGCAAGATGCAGCAGCAGGAATTCTTCTTGCAGAAGTAACCTGGCAGATCAGCAGACGGACAAATGGATGGCGGATTTATCGGCGTCTGACAGAAAAAATAGCAAATAAACTTGGAAACCGGACAGGAATGAAGAGAGATGGAAAATAAAAAGAAGACGATCTTCAATGTCATATTTTTGCTGGTGGTATTTGCCGGTACAATGTATGGCGTATTTCATGGGGAAGATATTGGTGAAATTGTGAAGATCCTGGGGCAGGTCAATGTATTATGGCTGATTCCGGGAGTGATCTGTGTTGTGATTTTTATCTGGGGAGAATCGATCATTATCTATTATATGATGCGGACACTGAAAATCCGGCTGAAAAAGTGGACTTGTTTCCTTTTTTCATCGGTTGGATTCTTTTTCAGCTGCATTACACCTTCGGCATCCGGAGGACAGCCGGCACAGATTTATTATATGAAAAAAGAAAAGATACCAATACCGGTTTCGACGCTGGTGCTGATGATCGTTACGATCACCTATAAGCTGGTACTTGTGGTTGTCGGATTAGGGCTGGTACTGTTCGGACAGGGATTTATCCATAAGTATCTCTGGAGTATCCGGCATATCTTTTATCTGGGGACAGCTCTGAACGTTTTCTGCGTGACGGCGATGCTGGTGCTGGTGTTTCATCCGGTACTGGCAAGGGCGATTCTTGTGAAGGGAATGGCACTGCTGGAAAAACTGCATTTTCTGAGACATAAGAGATCGCGTCTTGAGAAACTCAATGCGTCTATGGATCAGTACCGTGATACAGCTGTTTATCTGAAAGAACACAGGCAGGTGATTGTCAATGTATTTGCGATCACCATGTTCCAGAGGTTTGCGCTGTTTACAGCAACGTGGTTTGTTTATAAGGCGTTTGGACTTAGTGATGCAAAGGCAATTGTGGTCATTACACTGCAGGCAGTTATTGCAGTGTCTGTGGATATGCTTCCACTTCCGGGAGGTATGGGAATCAGTGAAAAACTGTTTACCATGATCTTTATTCCGGTATTCGGAAGCCATCTGCTTCTGCCGGGAATGATTCTCAGCAGAGGGCTTGGGTATTATACAGAATTAGGATTAAGTGCTATACTTACGATTGTGGCGAATTTTACGATAGGAAGAAAGAAGAGGGAGATAAAATGTTAGGGGTTTATGATTATACGGTAATACTTACATATGTCAGTTTGATGGTATCGGTCGGAGGAATGATGTTTGCAGTGAACGGGCATCTGCATCTGGGGGTGATGTGCCTTGCAATCTCCGGGCTTTGTGATATGTTCGATGGAAAGATCGCACGGACGAAAAAGAACCGGACAGAGGTGGAAAAGCGTTTTGGGATCCAGATCGATTCGCTGAGCGATATCGTCTGTTTCGGAGTAGGACCGGCGGTTCTTTGTTACTGTGCCGGAATTCGGGGTGTGATCGGTGTGGCAATCCTGATGTTCTATGTGCTTGCAGGTCTGATCCGCCTTGCATGGTTCAATGTAATGGAAGAACAGCGGCAGGAAGAAACCTCAGAGAAGAGAGAATGCTACCAGGGACTTCCAATCACTTCGATGGCGATCGCACTTCCGATCGTGGTTGTATTAAAACCATTTTTAGGTTGTGAATTTATGCTTGCGCTTCATGTGGTCATGCTGGTGGTCGGCATTTTGTTTATCACCAATTTCAAACTGAAAAAGCCGAAAAATGTAACCATGGGTGCGATTGTAGCTGTTGTGGCAATGGCAGTGATTGCTATTCTGGTCCGGCACTATATGCGTTATATGAGCATGATGTAATGAAACCAGGTTATGAGCAGGCAGCAAAGTGAAGGGCAGAGATCTGCCTGACAGCTGCATTATCAGGCATGGATAAGACGGACAGGAGGTAGAAAAATGGATTATATGGACAGAGAAGGCCATCGGATAAAAAAGACAACCGGACAGGATAAGCTTTTGAAAGTTGCTTATACCCATACGGCAACCAGAATTCTGATGCGTCCACTTCTTTTACCGGCAGTATCCAGACTTGGAGGGAAGCTGTTGAATACAAAAGTATCCGCTGTTTTTGCCGGACTATTTGCCAGAACCCACGGGATCGATCTGAACAAATATGAAAAACAGAAATTTGATTCCTATAATGATTTCTTTACCAGGAAAATAAAAGCTGAGGAACGCCCGGTTAACAGGGAAGATACCGTACTGATCAGTCCATGTGACGGGAAGGTGAGTGTCTATCCAATTCACGAAAACGGACGATTCTTCATTAAACATACACCATATACAACCCACAGCCTGATCCGCGATGCGAAGCTTGCCAGACATTATATGGGAGGCTGGGCGGTAGTGATCCGTCTTACAGTAGACGATTACCACAGATACTGCTACGTGGCGGATGGAGAAAAGACCTATCAGAGAAGGATTCCGGGAATTTTTCACACTGTAAATCCGATCGCAAATGATATCTGCCAAATCTACAAAATGAACAGCAGAGAATACTGTCTTGTAAAAAATGAAAAACTCGGCACCGTCCTGATGATGGAAGTCGGTGCACTGATGGTCGGAAAGATCCGGAATTATAAAAAAGAACGCTGCCAGGTAAAACGCGGCGAAGAAAAAGGAAGATTTGAATTCGGAGGTTCAACGGTTGTGCTGCTCCTGGAACCGGGAAAAGTGCTGCCAGACAGTGATCTGATCCAGAACACGCTGCAGGGAGCAGAAACCATTGTGAAGATGGGAGAACGGATTGGGGGAGTTATATAAGCTTGCTGGTTCAAAAGGGACGCGCAGCTGAATGTTTCCATCTTGCCGGACAGGCTTGAGGCATTAAGGGACTCTAAAATTTTGAAAAGATGCTAAAAACAGGGGAAGAAATCCACAAACTCGCTGTCGCTCAGACAGTGTGGATTTCTTCCCCTAACGCATCTTCTCAAAACCTAAGATTCCCTAAAAGTCTCAAATGCCGTCAAGACGGAAACATTCAGCTGCGCTGTTCATTTCAGAAAAATGTTTAGCTTATTTAGCTGCAGGCTGCTCCGCAGCCGTCCAGCGCTCCTCGGGTTACAGGCGCACTTTCTCCATTATGTTCTGGAGTCACCGCCCCTCCATCATTCAGGAGTTGTCTGTCTTGAAAAAACAGCTCCATATAAAGAATTGGACTGGTAACATTTGGAAGAATATTAGAAGCTCTTAGATTACAGAAATTTATGTTATTCTGAAAAATCCATCTGTCTGAGCGAAGCGAGTTATGGATTTTTCAGAATGCTTTTAATAAATTTCTGTGGCCTTAGAGATTCTTATATTCCGAAACAGTTACCAGTCCAATTCTTTATATGGAGCGTCCCCCCATTTCAACCTACAACAACCCCTGCATCACCGGCAAAGGCGAGTCCACAACGTAATCCGCCGCCTTCTTGGCGAGAGGATGGCCGGTTGCCATGACATACGCTGTTCCCGCAGCCTTCAGCATCTCGATATCATTTTGCTGATCTCCGAAGCAGATGCATTCTTCTTTTTTTATCCCGAATTTTTTCATGAGTACTTTTAGTGCACTTCCTTTGTTTGCGTTTGGTGCGATGAAGTCGATCCAGTGATCGGCAGAGGTTACGACACTGATTTCATTTCCGATGCGCTCCTGGAAGAATGGTGCCAGATTTTGGGTACCGTTAAAATCACAGATAGCAGCTTTGATGATCGGTTCTTTGACTGCATAGAGATCCGGCACGTAGGTAACAATGTTATGCATATCATTTTCCATATAATCAATGAAACGTTCATCGGTTGAGTCGCTGTAATAAGTATCTTTTACAGAAAGGATACAGTGTCCGGTGTGATAGATCTTCCGGTATTCCATCAGTACGTCCAGAATGTGGCGGATCGTCTCGGATGGAATCAGGCCGGTGGCAAGGACTTCTTCTTTATAAATGCAAAGGGAACCATTTTCTGCGATATAGGGAATATCGAAGCCCAGAGGGGAAAACAGTCTGCGGATATTGGCATACTGACGTCCGCTGGCAGCTGTGAAGAGGATTCCTTTGTCGTGAAGAGCTCTTATGGTATCGTATATATCTTCCGGAACAGTCTGCTGATAATCGTGGAGCAGAGTGCCGTCCAGATCGCTTGCAATTAATTTGATCATAATAACCTCCAGTAGTAAATTTGAATGTACTTAATAAAAATGATGTGAGTGTCAAAAAACAAATTATGCCACTCACTGTTGTAAAACTACATCGACAGTATAGCAAAAATGCCAGAGACTGGCAATGCAGAGTTGAAATGGGAAAAATTGCATGATAAAATTTTAGAAAAACAAGAGGTTTCGGAGATGTGCAGATGCAAAAGGGTGAAAATGGAATGAAACAGACGCTGGGACAGCAGACAGAAGACCGATTGATGAAATATATTCTGGATAAACCGGTAAAAATCGGCGAGAAGATCCCGAATGAATACGAACTGACGGAATTGTTTGGAGTTGGACGAAGTACGGTAAGAGAGGCAGTAAAAGGTCTGGTCACAAGAGGTGTTCTGGAAGTGCGCAGAGGAGACGGGACTTATGTCATCAGTACCAGTTATATGGAAAATGATGTGCTGGGCTTTGGAAATGTGGAGGATCGTTACAGGCTGGCACTGGATCTGTTTGATGTACGTCTGATGATTGAACCGGAAATTGTAACCTGGGCATGCAGAAAAGCGACATTTGACAACGGAGGAATCTGCGGCGTATGTAAATGGTCAAAGCATCCGGAAGAGGTTGAATTTGTCCTGTCTGTACTGGAGCGTCTGGCAGAGCGTTACGGGGAAAGAAAAGGCTTATGGGGAATTGAAGTGATCAATGAACCGGTGACAGAAAATATGTGGGAAACCATGAAGGTACCGGAGAGATAACCATCAGTATCTGATGGTTGCAGAGGCAAATGGCTGCGAGCAGACAATGGAAGGATATCTGAATTATATCAGAGAACATTTTCAGAAAGATATTCAGGAAATGGAAGAATATTTCCCGGTGATCTGCGGAGAATGGTGCCTGTTCAATTCTCTGGCTTGTGGATGGGATACCAAAGGAGGACAGTCCGTATTGAATGGTCTGGACGGGGAAGTGGAAAGTTCCGTAAGTGATGAAGAAAAGAAAAAAATCTATCAGGCAGTGGCAGAAGCGCAGCTTGCGGCATGGAATACAGGAAGCCAGAAATGTTCTGACCGATTTTAATAGCAAGGTGATAATGGGATGCCAGAGAAAAAGAGAACGGCATCTGGTCATATAGGAGGAGAAATCATGATTCATAACCCGATTTTCAAAGGATTTAACCCGGACCCGTGCATTTGCAGAAAAGGGGACGATTATTATATAGCAGTATCAACATTTGAATGGATGCCGGGGATTCCGGTTTACCATTCCAAGGATATGAAGAACTGGGAACTGTACATACATGTACTGACAGATGACGAAGAAGTCGATCTGAAAAAGCTTCCGTCAGCAAAGGGAATCTGGGCGCCGTGCCTGACTTATTGCGAGCAGGAGGATCTGTTCTATGTCGTATATGGAGTGATGAATTCCATGAACGCAAGATACTTTGATGTGGACAATTATGTGATTACGGCAAAAGACATCCGCGGACCGTGGAGCAAACCGGTCTATCTGCATTCAGCAGGATTTGATGCTTCCATGTTCCACGATGATGACGGAAGAAAATGGGTAGTATCTCTGGAGTGGGAGACCCGTGAAGGCTATGAGAAGCCGGGAGCAATCTGCATGATCGAATATTCACCGGAGAAGCAGGAAGTGATCGGATATCCAAAGCGTATCTGGAACGGTGGAACCGACCGGGGATGTATCGAAGCACCACATCTGACCAAGAGAAATGGTTATTATTACATTATGTGCGCAGAAGGTGGAACCGGATACAATCACTGTGTTACCATGGGACGGTCAAAAAATGTATGGGGACCATATGAAGGCGATCCGATGAACCCAATCGTAACGAGTGTACCGGGCGTATCTTATGAACGTCAGGATCCGGATCATCTGAAACCGAAATATTATAATCCGGACAGCGTTCTTCAGAAATCCGGTCATGCAAGCTATGTGGAAACTTCCCTTGGAGAAGTATATCTTGTCCATCTGTGCGCAAGACCATTTGCACCGGAGCTGCGCTGTACACTGGGACGTGAGACTGCGATCCAGAAAATGAAGTGGACAGAAGACGGATGGCTTCGGATGTATGATGATGACAATCTTGCAAAAGAGTATGTGGAAGAGAGCAGGCTTCCAGAGTACCCGGTTCCGCAGATTCCTTCTTTTGATGATTTCGATGGAGAAGAGCTTGGCAACTGGTACTATGCGCCGAGAATCATGCCGCAGAGATTTGCAGATGTGAAGGCTCGTCCAGGCTATGTGAGAATCCGTGGACAGGAATCCAGAACCTCTCTGAACAAAGTAAGTATTCTGGCAAGAAAGCTGACCAGCGTCTATGCACGGGCGACAACCAAAATGGAATTCAAGCCGGAAACCCATCAGCACAGCGCCGGACTGATCATGTATTATGACAACATGAACTACATCAACCTTCGTAAATATTACAGCCAGACACTGGGACAGAGTGCACTTTCCATCATCCATCTGGAAAATGGAACCAAGACAGAACTTCTGAATACCCGTATTCCGGTAGAGGATGTACCGATCTATCTGCGGCTGAATATTGAGGGGAGAAAGTCCTGGTTTGAGTGGAGCTATGACGGAGAGCAGTTTGTGAAAATCGGCGGACCATTTGATACAACAAAATTCTCGGATGAATACTGCAAATACGGTGAGTTTACAGGAACCTTTGTAGGACTGACCTGTGCGGACAGAGTGCTGCATAAGCATTATGCGGATTTTGATTTCTTCGAGTATGTTGCGGATGAGGAGAAAGGGATGCCGAGATAGAAATGTAAGTGTATCTTTGTGAGATGCTAAAAAAGATCCTGATAAAATCAAGGCTTGCTTAGGCAGTGGTTTTATACGGGATCTTTTTAATGAAATGAGATTTTTAATTGACTACATGGTGCAATGGAAAAAATAACCATCCTGTAAAAACGAGAGGGTTATTGTTTATGCGCTTTTCTCAATCTTTTCGATAATGTTTTTGATTACAGAAAGATCTGTTTCCAGTTCATCTGCGATCGTGTCTGGAGTTTTGTTTTTGGCAAGTTTCTTTTTTACCATTTCAGTAAGTAGTTTTTCTTTTCCAGATTCTACTAATTCATCTAAAGCTGTACACATATTAAATTGACCTCCTTCTTTTTCTGATGCTGCATAGTTTATCAGTTCTTGCGAGCCTGTAATTGCTCCGATCACAATTCCTAACTCATTGGTTAAATTTTGTTCTTTGTAGATACTTGTAATTTTGCCATAATTTTTGCTATAAATCAACCGGCTTACATCAAAGATTGTCCGGACATCTTGATTTTTGAAATTTAGATTTTCGCTGTTTCTGAACTGTATCAGATTCATCTTATAATCAGGCACAAGACGTTCCATATAGTCAGGCAGTTCCAGCATTTCTTTCAAACTGGTTGCCCCATCCCATTCCTTTTCTCCGTAATAAACGCACAGAGTGATTACCGGATGAAGCCGATCCGTCTTTTTGAATCTGGACAGAAATTCATCTTTTGTATTTGTGGTCTTTTCATCCAGATTCTTTTTTGCAATTTCATTATACTCTTTTAAGTATGAAAGTGCATCCTCTATCATGTGTCTTAGTGGCATTGCATAGTGGATTTTCTGTTGGTTTTCAATACCCCAGATTACAAAATCCATTCCATAGGCTGTCTTTTTTACGACATCTCTCAGTCGCTGGATTGTTTCTAAATGTCCGTTGAATTTCAGGACAGATGAAAGATCTACGTCTGCTTCTTTCAGATCTTCCGGGTGCAGTTTTTGTTCCCCGTTAAACAAAACTGCATTGAACAAATCGGCGAAGTGAGCATTGTCTTTCCAGAAATTTTTCAGGACAATATCCGCTTTCGCTGTATTTCTCAGTGACATATCATTTCGTATAATCCAATTATCCTCTTTTGAGGGTAATGGATTATTCTCCTCGTATAATCCAATTATCCTCTTTTGAGGGTAATGGATTATTCTCCTTTCTCCCAACATCTTGGGTTTTATTGAATACTCCATTATAATACTTAAAGCACTGTGGATCTGTACCTATATCATTACAGCTTTGACTGTTCGGAGGTGACTCAGACCACAGCTTTTCGTCTATTACTGGTAATTAGTTTGTTAACGCTTGACGTTTCTATTTACGTGATTACACAGCCGAACTCTCTGTGGAAGACAGCAGTGCTAAATATTATTTCAGGAGGTAAATCTCTATGTCCATGTACTTTGTTGGAATTGATATTTCCAAGTACAAACATGATTGTTGCATTATTTCTGCAGCCGACCAGCAGATTGTTTCTAAATTTACCATCACTAATGATAAGGATGGTTTTGAACAACTGCTGATTTCTCTTAATTCTCTCTCCAATTCTGAGGATATAAAAATAGGGTTTGAATCAACTGCCCATTATGCCCTCAATCTTGAACTCTTCCTTGAAAATGCCAACCACAGCTTTATGGAAGTTAATCCAGTCCTCATCAAGGAATACAAAAAATCAACTACTTTAAGGCGAACCAAAACCGATTCTGTTGACTGTGAATCAATAGCTCGGTGGTTAATGACTGTTGAGTACAAACCCCATTCAAAAGGATTTTACCACGCTTATTCCTTGAAGTCACTAACTCGTTTGCGAGATAGATTAATTCGTCAACGTTCTTTTTATCTTGTGAAGATAACAAATGTTTTAGATCATACCTTTCCAGAATTTAAACCTTTTTTCAATGAACGGCTTTCCAAAACTGCTATCTATCTCCTTGAAAACTATGGTTCTGCTGAAAAAATGGCTCATATGAATTCTGTGTCTTATGACAAACTACGCTGTATTTCAAGAGGTAAATTTTCTATACAACAGTTCCTTCGTTTGAAAGAATTGGCTGCTAACACAGTTGGTGTCAATAATTCTATCTTTGACATTGAATTAAACAGTTTGCTGACCTTATACAACTCTCTCTGCAAGGAAATAAAAAACCTTGAAGCCGAGATTACTAGACTTATTGAAGAAGTACATCCTCACTATATGTCCATCCCTGGTATCGGTCCTATTTCAGCAGCTGTTATTTATGCTGAATATGGTGACATATCAAACTTTTCCAATCCCAGTCAGATGCTTGCGTTTGCTGGAATTGAACCAGGAATAAATGACTCCGGCACTGAGTCTCATGGTGGCAGAATGGTAAAACATGGTTCTTCCCAACTACGTTACGTTCTGCTTAATGCTTGCCTTCCCTTAATCCGTTTTGACTTAACCTTTGCAACCTATTATGCAAAGAAACGGGCAGAAGGCAAAAAACACCGGGTAGCTATTACTCACGTTGCAAAGAAACTGATTAGAGTCATCTATGCATTGGAGAGGCAAGATGTAGACTTTAACGCTCAGAAACTACGTTAATATCTTCCCTATATATTTATCTGCTCCATCTGAAATACGATATTTTCAGATGGTCTATTAAAGTTACCCTTTTTTATTACACAAAATTTCTCAAAAAAACTCTTGACTATTTATAGTTTGTCACCTCATTTTCCTTTCTATCTGTTTCTGGACAATTATCAGTACCGAAAGTATCACCAGATAAAACGCAGCCAGTGCTGTGTATGTAGGAATTGCCTTAAAGCTCAACGCTGCATACGCCTGTGCCTGATGCGTGATCTCATTAACCGCAATCGCAGATAAAAGTGCGGTATCCTTAACAGAAATGATAAACTGGTTAAATAATGCCGGAAGTGCCGCTTTAAATGCCGGCGGGATAACCAGATGGATCATCGTCTGCGTGCTTGTAAGTCCAAGTGATGCACCTGCTTCTTTCTGTCCCGGATCAATGCTCATCAATGCACCCTTTACAATTTCTGAAATAAATGCACCGGAATTCAATGCGATAACGCCAATTCCCACTGCAGTGCTTCCAATATCGACACCCAAAAGCTTCGGAATTACAAAATATCCGTATAAAGCCTGCACCATAAGTGGGGTTGCCCTGATGATCCAGATGTAAACCTCTGCAATCGCTTTTCCTATTTTATATTTTGACTGAAGCAGGTATCCGCACAGGCTTCCGATCAGGAAGCCAATTGCGATACCGACAACAGCAATTAAAATCGTAAGTTTTAACCCGTCAAACATCATCGGGAGTAAAACATCCAAAAATTTCATATCCATATACTATCTCATCCTATCTGCTGTTTTTTGTTGCTGTCTGTTTCTGCTTATTCACACCATTTAGCGTAAAGTTCATCAGTTGTTCCATTATCAATCAGTACCTTTACAGCTGCATTGATTTTATCATAATATTTGCATTCTTTAGAAATTGCTACGCAATACGGTGCCTGGCCCTGATTAAACTCATCCCCGACTACCTCCAAGTTGCTTTCCGGTGTTGTCTTAATATAGAAATATGCTCCAGGTCCATCCTGAATAACAGCATCTACTTTTCCCTGCTCCAAAGATTCATATGCAGTTGTGATCGTGTCATGTACTTCAAGTGTTGCACTTGTAAGATTCTTGCTTGCATAAGTATGAGATGCGGTTCCCTTTTCAACAGCTATTTTTTTATCCTTCAGATCATCAACACTCTTAATTCCTTTATCGTCGTTTTTATTTACCATAACAACCTGACCGGAATCACAATAGATATCACTGAAGTCCATAACTTCTTTTCTTTCATCTGTTGCACAAAGTGCTGCTGCTCCGATGTCCAGTTTGTTTTCAGCAAGTGAAGTAGTAAGTGCCGAATAATCCATTGCCTGGAGACCACCATCGATTTCGAATCCCAGAAGCTCCTGCAGATCATTTAACAGATCAACATCATATCCGATCAGCGTCTTTCCGTCCTCATCATAGTATGTAAATGGCCCGAAAAGTCCGGTTGTTCCGACTTTCAGTTTGACACCTTTCATGCTGTCCTTCAGCTCGTCTTCTGTATATTCTTTCTTTGTATCAGAGGTTTCCTTTGTATCTTCTTTTTTACTTCCACATCCTGCTCCAAGGACTGTTACCATTGCTGCACACATTAAAACTGCTATTAATCTTTTTTTCATAATAATAATCCTCCTTAACTGTGTAGTGAAAACGTAAGGGCGCATCACAAATTCTTTTGTAATGCGCCCTTGCATTTCCGTCCGCAGACACTCTCTCGTTCCCGGGATTGTTCGAGAAATTACTTTGCACTTCTGATTACTTTCTTTTCTGAAATACAAAAAGGATGCCGCATCTGATGCGACATCCTTGTCTGTTCGGTTCTTTATGAACTTGTGATTATTCTACCGTACTTTCACACTTTAGTCAATGAAACTTTTATCCAAAATTGCCAGTTTTATATGTTTCTTTTAAGTAAATTTTCACAAAATTGATTTTCTACAGTATATGTGATACACTATTTCCATATTCATGACCTGGAAAAAGAATATACCAAGGTACATTCTTTCATCAAAAATGAAGCACTTTTCCAGATCCAAACTGACTGCAAAGGACTTCCTGCGCAAAAAGAATACAAAAAAGGAGATTACAAAAACTATGAGTCTTAACAGTACCCCTTCTGCTGACCGCGTACATATCGGTATCTTCGGTCGCAGAAATGCCGGCAAATCCAGTATTATCAACGCTATTACCGGACAGAATCTTGCCATTGTATCTGATGTTCTCGGAACAACTACCGATCCGGTCCCAAAGGCAATGGAACTTCTTCCCCTCGGACCTGTCGTGATCATTGACACTCCGGGACTTGACGACACTGGAGAACTTGGACAGCTTCGTGTCAAAAAAGCTTACCAGATTTTAAATAAAACGGATATCGCCGTTCTGGTGATCGATGCCTCTCTTGGCATGACACCAGAGGATTTATCCATTTTAAAGAAAATACAGGATAAGAAAATCCCTTACGTTGTGGTAAATAATAAATCCGATCTCTGCTCTTCTGCTGAAAATGGCACAGTCTGTCCGAACCCGGATACGCTACCGGATACTTCTTTTCATTTAGATGCTTCCAACAGTATCGATGTCAGCACCGTAACTGGATATCATATCCATGAATTAAAAGAGCTGATTGCAAGACAGGTGTCAGAAGACGAACAGGACAAGTATCTTGTCCGCGATCTTTTAAGTCCGAATGATTTTGTCGTTCTGGTCGTCCCGATCGACTCTGCCGCCCCGAAAGGACGTCTGATTCTTCCGCAGCAGCAGACCATCCGCGATGTACTGGAAGCCGGTGCAATCTCTATTGTAACCCGTGACACAGAACTGAAAGAAACCCTCGCATCCCTCGGCAAAAAGCCACGCCTTGTCATCACAGACAGCCAGGCTTTTGCCAAAGTATCTGCCGATACACCGGAAGAGATTCCTCTGACTTCTTTCTCGATCCTTCTTTCCAGATACAAAGGAAATCTGAAACTTCAGGTTGAAGGAGCACAGATGCTGGACAAGCTGGAAGATGGCGACAGGATTCTCGTCTGCGAAGGCTGCACCCACCACAGACAATGCGATGACATCGGAACAGTGAAGCTTCCCCGCTGGATCCGCCAGCACACAGGCGATAAAAATCTGGACTTTGTCTTCACCAGTGGAACCGAATTCCCGGTAGATCTGTCACCATATAAACTCATCATTCACTGCGGCGGCTGCACCCTGAACGAACGCGAAATGCAGTACCGCCTCAAATGTGCCGAAGACCAAGGAGTGCCGATTACGAACTATGGAACTGCAATCGCTCACCTGAAGGGCGTACTGGAGCGGAGTCTCATCCCGGTGAGTGGAAGTTTGGAATAGACCTTCGGGCTAAGCGGGGACGAGGTGGCAGTTTCACGCCATTCGTAAGAGCCGTGCAGTCTGTTAATTTAATTGGGACGGAAATTGTGACCAGATTTCGTACTACAAGTACGGAATCTGAGGACTGCCTGAGATGGAAAATCATCAGATTTTCCGTCGAATCAGTCCGGTGTCGCAACTTCCGTCCCAATTAAATTTTACAGAATGCAGGCGATGAAGACCGGCGTGAAACTGCCACCTCGTCCCCGCTTAGCCCTTATGTTATTCAAAGCTTCTACACCGTGATCTTACACCTGACCCTGCAGCCAATTTTACCTACGCTTCCCCAATAAGCACCTTTTTACCTTCAAATGCAATCCCATACGCGCAGATATTTTCCTTCAAAATCCCACTATTTTCCAACCCAGCAGCATACTCCTTTTCCTTTATCTGCCCAAGCGCTGTCTGCACAGTATCCTCAAGTGTCCGTTCCGTCTTTGAATTTCTTACCTTAAATTCGATGATAAACGCTTTTTCTTTTTTATCCAACGGTTCCAGTACCACATCATAACGCCCAAATCCACTTTCCCTGTTGGACAAAATCTGATATTTATTTTCCAATTCTACGATCAGTCCCAGAACAAATCCATGATAAAACCGCTCCGGCTCCTGATCTGATTGCTTCTTTCCGGTATCAAAATAACTGAACATTCTCTTGGTAATCCGGTTCATATAACAATTCATAGCTTCCACATCTCCAGAAAGCAGTCCCTTTATAAAATCATTATAATCTTCTGCACCTTCCGCAAACCAGTCATGTACAATATTTTCAAACATCAGCTGTACTTCCCGGTTCGTCAGCGCAAGCGTATAATATTCTCGTCCCGTTCTGGTATCTGTTTCATGATCTGCTATTTTCAGATATCCACTTGCAAGAAGCATACTCCAGATTGCAGTTTCTGAATGATCCAGCTGACTAAATACAACCTGCTCATCAAGCATCGTCCTGAGCATCCCACCCTTTAACAGATTTTCAAAATCCATTTTCAGGTTTCTTCCACTTTCTCTGATCAGACTTCCTACAAAACGATTACTGCTCGTATTCGTCCAATAAGATGCAATCTTTCCGGTTTTCAGGTAATTTAAAATCGACCATGGATTATAAATATCTGAAATTCCACCAAATGTAAATCCATCATACCAGTTCTTTACTTCTTTCTGCTTTTCAGACTTTCCAAACTCTTCAAGTGCATGAAATACCTCCTGCTCCGTAAAACCAAAGCTTGTTGCATATGCATCTGAAGTCGTTGTAATCACAACCAGATTATTCAGATCTGAAAATACCGACTCCTTGCTTACTCTGGTTATTCCAGTCATAATTGCACGCTCAAGAAATGGATTCGTCTTAAAGCTGGCATTAAACAAACTTCTTGTAAATGACACAAGTCTTTCCCAGTATCCCTCAATATAAGCCTCCTGCATCGGTGTATCATATTCATCCAGCAAAATAATTACCTTTTTCCGATAATACCTTGATAAAAAATCTGACATCCGATGCAATGCCATTGTTGCATCAATTTCATCCATCTCCGTGGTAATGCGCTTAAAATATGCCGTTTCTTCATCCGTCAATAATCCACTCTCAAGCAGAAATTGATTCTTATTGTAAATATCCGTCAACAGCTGGCAAATTCTTTTCTTTGCCATCTCATATGTCGGTTCTTTTACATTTGCAAATGACAAACTGATCACCGGCCATGTACCCTGAATCTTATGGTATTTCTCATCTTCCCATATCTTAAGTCCTTCAAAGATTTTACTCTCTTTCGCATGTTTCACTGAAAAAAAATATTCCAGCATACTCATAGTAAGTGTCTTTCCAAAACGCCGCGGTCTTGTAATCAGAGTAACACAGTCTCTGTTCTCCCACCATTCTCTGATAAACGCTGTCTTATCCACATAAAACAGATTCTCTCTCCTGATATCCCCAAAATCCTGCTGCCCGATTCCAATTACTCTACGCATTTCCACTCACCTCCATTTTTTCCATTTTAACATGCTTCTCTCATCTTGAAAACCACCCAAACACTCCCACCTCACATAAACTTTCCAGCTCCCATCAAATCCAATTTTCCAAATCACCTGCAGCGCCCCTCAGAACCAAACACAACTTTTCAAATCACCTGCAGCGCCAGGGCGTCGGATCACGGTGTGGATTTGGCGGTATATGGCGGCGTGTTACAGCCTGTTAATGAAAAAAAGAGAAAAGTGTGATCGGATTTCGTACCACAAGTACGAAACTCCGAAGACTCCTGAGATGGAAAATCATCAGATTTTCCGTCGAATGAGTCTGGTATCACACTTTTCTCTTTCTTTTCATGTTACAGGCTGTTCACGCCAGAGTCCACCGCCAAATCCACACCGTGATCCGACGCCCGTCCCTGCAGCCAAATTTTTTTCAATTAAATATTCTCAATTCTCTTGATTGCTTCCAGCGTATTCTCGTAACTTCCAAATGCTGTCAGACGGAAGTATCCTTCCCCGCTCGGTCCAAATCCCGATCCCGGAGTTCCGACTACATTTGCTTTTTCAAGAAGGAAATCAAAGAATTCCCATGAAGTCATGTTATCCGGTGTCTTTAACCATACATATGGTGAGTTCACTGCTCCGGATACCGTGTATCCGGCATTCTTCAGACCTTCATAAATCGTTTTTGCATTCTTCTGATAATATGCGATCTGCTCTTTGATCTGTGCTTTTCCGGCCTCTGTATAAACAGCAGCTCCGGCTTTCTGCACGATATAAGGTGCTCCATTGTATTTTGTTCCGTGACGTCTTGCCCACAGTGAATGAAGCATCACATCTCCGCACTTAAGATCTTTCGGAATGATTGTTGCGCCAAGACGTACTCCTGTAAATCCGGCATTCTTAGAAAAACTTCTAAGTTCAATCGCACAGGTTCTTGCTCCTTCACATTCAAAAATACTGTGTGGTACATCTTCTTCTGTGATATATGCTTCATATGCAGCATCATAAATGATCACTGCCCCGTTTTTATTTGCATAATCTACCCATTTCTGGAGTTCATCTTTTGTGATAGCCGCTCCGGTCGGGTTGTTCGGGAAACATAAATAGATCATATCCGGTACTTCTTTTGGCAGTTCCGGTACAAATCCATTTTCTGCTGTACAAGGCATGTAGATTACATTGCTCCATGTTTCTGTCTTTGGATCGTATATTCCGGTACGTCCTGCCATTACGTTTGTATCTACATATACAGGATATACCGGATCTCCTACTGCGATTCTGCAGTCAGGTCCAAAAATCTCCTGGATATTTCCAGAATCACTCTTTGCTCCGTCTGAGATAAAGATCTCATCTGCTGCAATATCGCATCCTCTTGCCTGGAAATCATTCTTTGCGATCGCGCTTCTTAAGAATTCATATCCAAGATCCGGTGCATATCCGTGGAATGTCTCTGCGTGTGCCATCTCATCAACTGCACTGTGAAGCGCTTCGATGATTGCAGGTGCAATCGGCTGTGTGACATCACCGATTCCAAGACGGATGATCGGTGCATCCGGATTCGCTGCCGAGAACGCTGCAACTTTTTTGGCAATATTGGAAAACAGATAGCTTCCCGGTAACTTTAAGTAGTTTTCATTTACACTGTACATATGTCGTCTCCTTTGTGATTTGGTCTTTATAGTACACCATCAAATACTTTAACCGCAGGTCCCTCCAAAAACACATGATTTACCTTACGGTCCCATCTGACAGATAACTCTCCACCTAATAATTTAACGATTACTCCCTCATCTGTCAAGTCATTCAGCACAGAAGCCACAACTGCTGCACATGCTCCGGTTCCGCAGGCAAGCGTTTCACCAACCCCCCGCTCCCACACACGAACCTCCATCCGGTCCCTCGCAGTCACATGACAGAACTCGATATTCGCCCTCTCCGGAAATCTCGGATGAAATTCCAACTTCCTTCCTGTCTCCTCCAGAGGAATCCCGTTTATCTCTTCTGAAAAGATTACCGCATGCGGATTTCCCATCGAAATCCCGGTCATGCGGTAGTTCTTCTCCTGTACCTCAATCGGATCATTGATCACCAGATCCTTTTCACTCAGGATCGGAATGCTGTGTGCGTTCAGTCTTGGAACACCCATATCAACCATAGCACCGCAGGCTTTCCCACCATGAATCTGAAGGTGCATGTTACGAATTCCGGATTTCGTCTCGATACTGAGTGTTTCCTTTCCGGTAAGTCCGTAATCATATACATATTTTCCCAGGCATCGGATGCCATTGCCGCACATTCCGGCAACAGATCCATCCGAATTGTATATCTCCATTTTAAAATCAGACACCTTTGACGGACATATCAGAATCAGACCATCCGCTCCGATCCCGTAATGCCTGTCACAAAGTGCTCTTGCAAATCCAGGTGGATCTTCCACCCTTTCTCTGAAGCAGTTTATACACACATAATCATTTCCAAGACCATGCATTTTTGTAAAGATCATATATCCTGCCTCTTCAATCTCCTTTATTCCGCCATAATACTAAGTACCATCTGAGCTGTCTCCACCATATTGACACCGCTCTCCATACTACATTTCTGCAGATAGCGATGCGCTTCTTCCTCCGTCATATTATTACGTTCCATCAGAAGACTCTTTGCCTCTTTTACAAGTGCCTGCTGCTCCGGATTCCGGTTCTTAAGCTCTGCTCTTCTTTTCTTTCTCCGCCTGCTGATCGATTGTGCCATCATCTCGATCGTATTCATCAGATCAAAGACCTTAAACGGCATCGACAGGCTGATCACTCCCGGCGTCCTGTCACTGCATTTTTCCGGCGATGCGATCAGAAGCATCTCAATCGTACCCGGCAGATAATCTCTCAGTTCATTATATAACATATCTGTCATTTTATAACCACAAACTACAATTCCATCATCCAGATTATCTGCCAATTGAACCGCCTGCGCTCCGGTTACCCCCACACCGATCACATCAAATCCATTTCGTACCAGTATATTGCGAATATTGGTTGCAATCTCCTTTTTTGGAAATACAACAATAATACTGCTCATAATACCAGCCTCCTGCCTTTAGAATTGGAAAGTTTCTTTAGAATTTCTGTAAGTACTCATTAATTTCCCATTCTGTAACCTGAGTGCGGTATTCTCTGTATTCTGCGCGCTTTGACTCGATCAGCTTCTGTGACAGTTCTTCTCCTAATACTTCCTGCATAAACTGATCTTTCTGGAATTCTGTGATTGCTTCTCTCAGGCTTGCCGGAAGCTCCTCAATTCCAAGTGCATTTTTCACCACATCTGTCATTTCGTAAATATTCTCATCCACACTCTCCGGCGGCAGGATCTTGTTTTTAATTCCTTCCATTCCGGCAGCCAGACATACGGCAAGTGCCAGATATGGATTTGCTGCCCCATCCGGACTTCTGAGTTCGACTCTTGTGCTTTTCCCTGACACCCGTGGAATACGGATCAGAGGAGTCCGGTTATTCGCTGACCAGGCAATATATACCGGTGCCTCATATCCGGGAACCAGTCTCTTATAGGAATTCACGATCGGATTTGTGATAAAGCTGATCGCTTTGATATGTTTCATAAGTCCGCCGATAAAATAATATGCCTCCTGGCTCAGACCATTCGGATCTTTTTCATCTGCAAAAACATTCTTTCCATCTCTTGACAGAGACATATTCAGATGCATTCCTGAGCCATGGATACCATCCTTTGGCTTTGGCATGAATGTAGCATGAAGCCCGTGTCTTTTTGCGATTGTTTTGGTAACAAGCTTAAATGTCATGATATTGTCCGCTGCATCCAGCGCCTCTGTATATTCCAGGTCGATCTCATGCTGTGCCGGTGCCATCTCGTGATGAGATGCCTCCACACCGTACCCCATATCTTCCATTGTAAGAACGATATCACGTCTTGCATTCTCTCCCTGGTCCAAAGGTCCCAGATCAAAATATCCTGCACGTTCATTGGAAATCGTCGTCGGATTTCCCGCATCATCCGTTTCAAACAGGAAAAATTCGCATTCCGGTCCTACGTTAAAGTCATATCCCATCTCTTTTGTCTCGGAAAGTACCTTCTTAAGAACATGTCTCGGATCGCTTTCGTAAGCTGTTCCATCCGGTCTGTAAATATCGCAGATAAATCTTGCAACCTTTCCCTGCTGCGGCCGCCACGGGAAAATTTCAAATGTATTCAGATCCGGGTGCAGATACATATCCGATTCTTCGATTCTGGCAAATCCTTCTATCGAAGATCCGTCAAACATGCATTTGTTATCCAGTGCTCTCTTAAGCTGGCTTACTGTAATCGCTACATTCTTCATTGTTCCGAAAATATCGGTGAACTGCAGCCTGATAAATCCTACGTCTTCTTCCTCGACAAGATTCAGGATATCTTCTCTCGTATAATTTTTCATACTCATACAAATCCTCCTGTTTTTACTACTCATAAATAAAATATCAAAAAGTCTCATGTTAAAGACTGATGATAATCGAGCAGGCTGACTCCTACTCGATTCGTATACTTTGCGCACCATCTCGCTTAACAGCCAGGTGATGTACATTCGCCAAATGCAGATTCTTGTGCAAGCACAAATCTGCACTTGGCTCATCGTATACACAAAAAGGGCGTTCTCAATCCCTTTTGAAAACGCCCTTGTTTGTTATATTATAATTTTCGTCTGAATATTTGTCAATACTCTTAGTCTTCTACGAGTGCTGCTGTGATGATTGCCATAGAATAAACCTCTTCTGCATTGCATCCACGGGACAGGTCATTGATCGGTGCATTAAGGCCAAGAAGGATCGGTCCGTATGCATCAAAGTTACCAAGTCTCTGTGCGATCTTGTATCCGATGTTACCTGCGTTGATATCCGGGAAGATAAATGTATTTGCCTGACCTGCTACTTCACTGTTCGGGCATTTTGTTCTTGCAACACGCGGAGATACAGCTGCATCAAACTGAAGCTCTCCTTCGATTGGAAGTGAAGGATACAGTTCTTTTGCTTTTGCTGCTGCATTGCGCATCTTATCTACATCTTCTCCTTTTCCAGAACCAAGTGTAGAATAGCTCAGGAATGCAACTTTTGGATCGATACCAAAATGTTTACCACATTCTGCTACTTCCCATGCGATTTCTGCAAGCTGATCCTCTGTTGGTTTGAGGTTGATCGCGCAGTCACCCATAGCAAGAACTTCGTTCTCACCTGTAGCTGACGGACGAACCAGAATGAAGCAGGAAGATACACAGCTTGATCCCGGTTTGGTCTTGATCAGCTGAAGTGCCGGACGTACGGTGTCTGCTGTAGAGTAAGTAGCTCCTCCAAGAAGTGCGTCTGCAACGCCCATCTTAACCAGCATAGTTCCAAAAAAGTTGCTGCTCTTAAGTGTCTTTGCTGCCTGCTCCGGTGTAACCCCTTTGCTTTTACGAAGTTCGCAGAACAGTTCTACCATCTCATCGAATCTGTCATAGTTGTCCGGATCGATGATCTCTCCGCCACGAATGTTGTATCCATATTTTTCTGATGCTTCTAATACTGCTTCTTTATTTCCAACAAGAATTGGTGTAAGGAAGTTTCCTGCTAAAAGACGGGAAGCTGCCTCAAGAATTCTTTCATCTGTTCCTTCTGTAAAAACGATAGTTTTTGGGTTCTCTTTCAGAGCATGAATCATCATGCCGAAGCCTTTCATATTGTCCATTATATTGCCTCCTTATTTCGTGTGTTCGATACTTTCACATATACTTTACCACGTTTTTTTTGGATTGCAATCTAATTAAATTTTTAACAAGGATTGTATTTAAAAATAACCAAAAACCGACGTTTTTCCCCTATTTACGGTATCCTTTATAGCCTTTCAGATTGTTGGCAAGAGCCATAACGATCGTATCCACATCATCTACCATCAGTTTTACACGTTCCGTAATCTGCTCTTCCTCAATCCCGTTTTCATATACATCCTTGAAATAGCCTTCAAAGAGCATGCACACCATCCGGTTTAATTTTACTGCATTGTCATATGTAATACCACCGACATTGATACACCGCTTGCACATCTCAAAATCACGAGCAAGAAAGCTTGGTGTCTGAAGCATATTGTAGAAAAAACGGTTAACATTTACAATGTCCTCCGGAAACATTTCATAATATTCCCGCATTGCTTCTTTGAGCTTTACATTGTTATACTCAAAAAATAACAGATTATATGCTTCCGGATTATGAAATGCCTCCGTTGCATAACAATCCCACACCCCTACATATACCTGCCACATATTCTTCCAGGATTTTTCAGCCTCATTCAGCCTGTCAATGTAACCGGTTAAAATTCTGAGTTCTGCATAGTATAAAAGTTCAGACACATTATCAAAGTACCTGTACAGACTTGCTGATGAGCACCCCATCTCCTTAGCAATCCTGCGGATAGATACTGCCTGAATCCCTTCTTGCTGAATGATCTCATGTGCTTTCTGGATATAATCCCTTCTGGATAATCCTTTAAAATAATTGCTGCTCGTACTCTGTTTCTGTTCTTCCATAGTTGCCTCTCATTTTCCATGTGAATCTCTACACAGATTGTATCCGGCACTCTTCCGTACCGAATTCAACCATTTTTTAATTTTAGTCATATTACTTTTTATTATACATGATTCTGTTTTTGATATAAAATAGAAAAAAGCTATAATATCTCATAGCTTTTTTCTATACATTATACCTTTATTTTCCCACTTGTAAACAGTTTTTTAACAATGAAAAATAAGCTCCATTTTTGTTCCTTTTCCTTCTTCACTTTCCACATGGATTTCTGCATTATGCAAAAGTGCTCCATGCTTTACAATCGAAAGGCCCAGACCTGTTCCGCCGGTCTCTCTGGAATGGCTCTTATCCACCCGGTAAAAGCGCTCAAAAATACGGTCCTGATGCTCTTTTGGGATTCCGATCCCGGTATCCTGGACAATGACCTTTTTCCCGTTCAGTGTATTTCCAACCCAGATATTTACTTTTCCATTTTCTTTATTGTATTTGATGGCATTTTCACAGATGTTGTAGATCATCTCATCCAGGATCTGACGGATTCCAAAACATTCCACATGTTCTCCTACCACTTCAACCTGTATTCTGCGTTTTTCTGCCTGAAGCGCCAGACGGCTCACGATCTCCCTTGTCATCTGATACAGATCCACATTCTCTTTTTCAAGCTCCACACTGCCCTCATCCAGCTTTGACAGCTTGATAATATCACCGACCAGAGTGATCATCCTGCTTGCCTCTTTATAGATCCGTTCGCTGAATCCCTGCATATCTTCCGTTTTTACAAGACCGTTCATCATAATTTCTGCATATCCCGAAATTGATGTCAGAGGCGTCTTCAGCTCATGAGAAACATTTGCAGAGAATTCTCTCCTCATCTGTTCAATTGCTGCTTTTTCTTTATTCTGCCTGTCAATTCTTTCAAGCAGCGGATGTAACTCTTCATATACATCATTTTCCAGTGGTTCTTCCAGATCCAGATTGTTAATCGGTGCAATCAGTCTTTTCACCTGATGCCTTGTCATAAACCACGCAACACATGCCATCATGACCCCGATTGCAATCATATACGGTAAGATCATGAATGCTGTATTCCAGACCGTATCCATGCCTTTTGACACACGCAGGACAGAGCTATCATCCATCTTCAGCGCATAATAGTACATCTCCTGTCCTTTGCTGTCTGACATACGGATATCCTGTCCACTGCCATTTGCCAATGCCTCTTTGAATTCTTTTCTTGATTTGTGGTTTGCCAGCGTTTCCTGATCATCTCCGGTATCATAAAGTACTTTTCCGTCTTTATCGATCCATGTTACCCGGGTATTCTTGCTGACCTTATCCATGGTACCAAAATATTCTTCTCCGGATATATCTATTGCCGCCCGGATATATTCTGCCTCCTGAACCAGTTCACTGCGCCGGATATCCAACGCCTGCCGGTAAATAACCAGAGTAACCAGAATATATGAGATCAGAAGTGACATCGTAACCACAAAAATCATACTTTTCTGAATTCTATTTCGCATCGATCTCTCCTATACGGTATCCAACTCCACGGACAGTCTCAATATATTCTCCTGCCTGTCCCAGCTTCTGGCGCAGGGTTCTTACATGGACATCTACCGTTCTGGTCTCACCGTCAAAATCATATCCCCAGATTTCTTCCAGTAATTTATCTCTTGTCAGAACAATATTCTGATTCTCCATAAGTTTTCTCAACAGCTCATATTCTTTCAATGTTAATGCTACCGGTTCTCCCGCTACCGTTACTTCATGCTTTTTACGGTCCATGCGGATCTCACCCAGCACATAGGTATCATCCTCTTCTTTTTTCGATGTCCGTCTGAGTACTGCACGGATTCTGGATACCAGTTCCATCATTCCAAATGGTTTGGTCACATAATCATCTGCTCCCGCATCCAGTCCCATGACCTTGTCATATTCTGCACCCTTTGCCGTAACCATGATGACCGGAATATCTTTGGTTCTCCCGGAAGTCTTCAGCTTCTTCAGGATCTCCATTCCATCTTCTCCCGGGAGCATGATATCAAGCAAAATCAGCTCTGGCAGTTCCTCTGCCAGAGCTTCAAAGAATGATGTGCCTTCTTCAAATCCACGGGCCTCAAATCCCGTAGTTTCAAGTGTATATACTACTAATTCCCGGATGTTCGCTTCATCCTCCACACAAAAAATCATTCTCGTTCTCCTTTAATTTCTTTTAGATTGCAGTTCCGCCTGCATGAATACCTGTAATTGAAAATTCAACCCACTCTGCAATATTTGTTGCATGATCTCCGATCCTCTCCAGATATTTCGCGATCATGATCAGGTCGATTGCCTCATCTCCGGCATTTCCTTTGTGATCGGAAATAAATTTTACCAGATCTCCTTTTACCAGATCAAAAAGATCATCTACCTCATCATCTGCTGCCATGACTCTTCTTGCAAGCTCCAGATCTTTCTGTACATAGGCAGATACACTGTCTCTTACCATCTTTACTGTCGCCTCTGCCATCCGGTTAATATCCTTCAGACTCTTTTCCTCTGTTGATTTCGTTGCAATCACAATATCTGCAATATCCGCAGTCTGATCTCCGATACGTTCCATATCCGTGATCATCTTAAGTGATGCCGAGATCCTTCGCAGATCCCGCGCTACCGGCTGCTGCTGAAGTAAAAGCTTCAGGCAGAGATTTTCAATTTCTTTTTCCATCTGATCGATCTCGCTGTCTGCTGTAATGACAGCCTTTGCTCTGGCAATATCATGTCCTTCCAGGGCTCCTGTTGCTTCCTCGATTGCCGTCTCGCAAAGTTCTCCCATATGGATAAGCATCTCATTAAGTTCTTCCAGCTGTCTGTCAAATCTGTTCCGCATTTAACCAAACCTCCCTGTAATATAATCTTCTGTCCTCTTATCGGACGGGATCGAGAATAATTTTTCAGTATCATTATATTCTACAACTTCTCCAAGAAGGAAAAATGCGGTGTTGTCCGACACTCGGACTGCCTGCTGCATATTATGAGTTACCATAACGATAGTATAATCTTTTTTCAGTTCCATCGCAAGGTCTTCTATCTTGGATGTTGAGATCGGATCCAGTGCGGAAGTCGGTTCATCCATCAGAAGTACTTCCGGTTCTACTGCAAGTGCACGTGCAATGCAAAGTCTCTGCTGCTGACCACCGGACATACCAAGTGCACTCTTTTTCAAACGGTCCTTACACTCATCCCAGATAGCTGCATTACGCAGTGATTTTTCTACAATATCATCTAGTTTTGCCTTTGAACGGATTCCGTGCGTTCTCGGTCCGTAAGCAATATTATCATAAATGCTCATCGGGAATGGATTTGGTTTCTGGAATACCATTCCGACTCTTTTTCTCAGGACATTTACATCCATTCCTTTAAAAATATTCTGTCCGTCCAGAAGGATCTCTCCGTCAATCCGGCATCCTTCTACCAGGTCATTCATGCGGTTGATCGACTTGAGAAGTGTGGATTTACCACAACCACTTGGTCCGATAAACGCTGTGATCTTATTTGGCTCAATTTCAAGATTGATATTTTTCAGTGCTTTGAAATCGCCATAATATAAATCAAGATTTTTTACACTTATCTTTGACATTTTCTTTTCCTCTCTATGCTTTCGTCAGTTTCTTCGCAACCACGCCGGAAAGGGTGTTGATTGCAACAACCAGTACAAGCAAAATAACTGCTGTCGCATACGCCTGGTCCATATACAGTCCTTCACTGGACAGCATATACATATGGATCGCCAGTGTACGGCCGGAACCAAGTACATTCTTTGGCACCTGTGCAACCGTTCCTGCTGTGTAAATCAGTGCTGCCGTCTCTCCTACGATACGTCCGATGGCAAGGATCACACCTGCCAGGATTCCAGGCACTGCTGATGGAAGTACAATACGGAATACCGTACGGAGCTTTCCTGCTCCAAGTCCAAAACTTCCTTCTCTGTAAGAATCCGGAACTGCTTTGAGTGCTTCTTCTGTCTGACGCATGATCAGCGGAAGAATCATGATTGATAAGGTAAATGCACCTGCCAGGATGGAAAATCCCCATTTCAGTGTATTTACAAAGAACAGCATACCGAACAGTCCATATACGATTGACGGAATACCGGAAAGTGTCTCCGTAGTAAGACGGATCACTTCAATAAATTTATTTCCTTTTCCTGCATATTCTACAAGGAAGATCGCTGAAAAAATGCCAAACGGTACTGCAATCAGAAGAGAAAGCAGTGTCATAACGACCGTATTGATCAGCGCCGGTATAACGGATGCATTCTCTGATGTATAATGTAACGAGAACAAAGACGGCTTGATATACGGAATTCCATTTACCAGAATATAAAAGATCAGGAACAAAAGCAGTGCAAATGTGATAAATGCTGCAAGCATTACCAGAAGCATCAAGATCATGGATCCCGGATGTCTTAAATAGCTCTTTACCTTATCTGCAAAATTTTCCCGGTTGACTCCGACAGGTTTTTTCGTCTGATTACTCATGTTCACCCCTCCTCTTAAGCAGCGCAACACTAAAATTGATGATCAGGATAAATACAAAAAGTACGACTCCTGTTGCAATCAGCGCTTCCCTGTGAAGTCCGGTCGCGTATCCCATCTCGATTACGATGTTACCGGTCAGGGTGCGGACACCGAGTAAAATATTATTTACCAGTCGTGGCTGGTTTCCTGCGATCATGATTACCGCCATCGTTTCACCGATCGCACGTCCGATTCCAAGGACAACCCCTGTGATCACGCCAGACTTTGCTGCCGGGATTACAACTTTGAAAATACTTCTTTCCTGTGTTGCCCCAAGTGCCAGCGAGCCTTCATAGTACTGTGGCGGTACTGCACGCATTGCACTTTCTGTCGTTCCGATGATCGTTGGAAGGATCATCATTCCAAGTACGATCGATGTAGTCAGGATTCCTTTTCCATCGCCGGATTCTTCAACCAGTCCCATCATCTTTAAAGTTCTTCCGAAGTCCCGGATGATCGGAACTACGATCACCATACCGAAGAAGCCATATACAACCGAAGGAATACCTGCCAGCAACTCTGTTGCTGCTTTTAACGGCTTATAGATTTTCTTCGGACAATACATTGCCATGAATACCGAGGTCAGGATTCCGATCGGAACTCCGAATATGATCGCCCCTGCCGTCACATAGATACTTCCAATGATCATCGGGAAGATACCGAAGAGTTCATTTCCAGGCCGCCAGATATCACCGGTTATAAATTTTACAAATCCTATTTGTCTGATTGCAGGGATTCCATTTGCAAATAAGAAGATGCAAATGAGAGCTACCGCCAGTACCGAAGCACAGGCGGCAATGAAGAACACTCCCTGCATGACTTTTTCAGTCCATGCTTTTGATTTCATTCTTTAATTTCCTCTTTGATTTATTTGGAAACTTCATCCCATGTAGTAACATCTCCAACGTAGATGGATTTCACCTGATCTGCTGAAAGTTCATCTGCCGGGTTTGCTTTGTTTACGATAACTGCGATACCATCTGTTGCGATAACAGTTGCTTCAAGTTCTGCTGCTTCGTCATCTTTCAGTTCTCTTGATGCCATACCGATGTCATAGCTTCCTTCGATTGTAGATGTCATACCTGTTGTAGAATCTGATGTCTGAAGTTCGATTTCTGCATTCGGGTTTACCGCTTTGTAAGCTTCGATCAGTTTTTCCATCAGTGGTGATACAGAAGAAGATCCACCAACTACACATTTACCAGATGGTTTTGATCCTGCATAATCTTCTACATCAGATACCGGAATGTATTTTTCATCAGCAACCACTTTCTGTCCTTCTGTGCTCATGATGTATGCCATGAAATCTTTTGCTACTTCGTTGTCAAGATCTTTCTTGATTGCAATGTTGAATGGTCTTGATACTTTGTAAGATCCGTTTTCAATGTTGTCTGCTGTTGCTTCTGCTCCGTCGATCTTTAATGCTTTTACGCTGTCATTTAAAGAGCCAAGGGAAACATAACCGATTGCATATTCATCACCTGCTACTGTTGTAAGCATTACAGATGTGTTGTTTGTGATCTGTGCATCTGTTGTTGTCATATCAACCTTTGTTCCATCATCCTGTTTTTCTTCGATTCCGAACAGTTCGATGAAAGCTCCTCTTGTACCGGATCCATCTTCACGGGATACGATTGTAATGTCGTTTGATGTATCGAAATCACTTCCGCTGTCTGTGCTGCTATCTGCACTGCTGTCTGCGCTCTTATCAGATGATGATCCGCCGCATCCAACTGCCATTGTTGCTGCCATTGCTGCTACAAGTGTTACTGCCATTAATTTTCTGAATTTCATAATACTAAAATCCTCCGTTTTATGTGTTTTTGTTTTTTCTTTTCTTCACGGTCTCTATCATATAAAACGGTTGTAAAATCTGAAATCCTGGACGTGTAAAGTTTTTGTTAAATGTGATTTTTCCTGTTTAATCTCGCATTTCCAATTCGAAACTCACTGCGTTCCGAATTGAGTTGTACATATTATAGGCAAAAAAAGGATCAGCCAATTAACTTTGAGGGTATTCCTCAATAGTCAGTTGACTGATCCTGCTTCTTTATAATTCTTTTCCTATCTCTCTTTTTATCGTATCATCGGATTATCAATGATCTCCGCATCCACTTCTTCTGTCTTCTCCGGAATCGGCTTCTCGCCGCCCTCTTTCAGGCATTCCAGAATCGCCTCATTCAGTGACAGCATCTTATCATCCAACGCCGATACCATGTCCGCGCATTCTTTTAATTCCCGGCTGATATACTCTGGTGCCTGTCCTTCAAACTTGTAATAAATCTTATGCTCCAGACTCGCCCAGAAATCCATCGCAATCGTCCGGATCTGGATCTCGACCTTTGTATCTACCACACTGTCCGACAGAAAGATCGGAACAGACACCAGCATGTGGTAGCTTTTATATCCACTCTCTTTTGGATTCTTGATGTAGTCTTTGATCGACAGAACCTTTAAGTCGCTCTGATTCCCGATCATCTCTGCAAGCCGGTAAATATCCGATGTAAACGAACAGATCAGACGGACTCCTGCGATATCATTGACATAACGCACCATGTTCTCGATGCTTGTCTCATATCCGTACCGCTTCAGCTTCTTCACAATACTTTCTGCGGATTTGATCCTGGTCTTGATATGCTCGATCGGATTATATCTGTGTACATGTTGAAATTCATCGTTCAGTATCTCCAGCTTTGTCCCTACTTCTTTCAATGCGGAATTGTAAAGAAACATGACGGTCTTCCAGCTGTCTACATCATCGTAATACTTCATTGCTGACTGCATGTAATCTCCCCTTTTTATGTATACTTCCCTCCGGAATCTATCTCCCTTTTTCGTCCCGAAAGTAAAATCAGTATACCATTTTTTCTCTTTGAAATCTATACAGCCGGGGCAAGCTTCATAGTATTTTAATAAATTAGACAATCTCAATCTGACACATTTTCATAGTCTCTAATGCCGCCTGATGGGTCGCCGGTGTCACACCTGCGCAGCAGGATGCATCCACCTGGATCCTTGCTTCCGGAAGTACCGCCTTTAACAGTAACGCATTCGATACCACACAGATATCTGTACAAAGTCCGACAAGTTCAATGTCTGTATATCTCATCTTTTTTGCAATTTCTGCCAGCTCCGTACTTCCAAATGTTGGCTTATCAATCTTCTTTAATACATATGGCTTTAACGCATCGATAATTTCCCATCCATGCGTACCCTGTATACAATGTTCCACCGGAAGCTTTTTTCCTTCCTGAGTCTGCAAATAATCTGCCTGATGGGTATCTCTTGTAAAAATAATATCTGTCTCTTCTTCTCTTGCATCCTGCACTTTTTCAACCACACTACTTACGATTTCCTGTGCTTCTTTTGTTCCCAGGCTTCCATCCACAAAATCATTTTGCATGTCCACTACCACTAAAAGTTTTTTCATAATGTACCTCTTTTCTTTCTTTTATTTTCGCATTGCATGAATCATTTCTACAATGTCGTATCCATAACGTTCACCGGTTGCCCAGCCATATCCTTCCGGGTTCTCTTTCTGCCCCAGCCATTCCACGTATGGTGCACTCCCCTTTGTCACATAAGAGTACCGGTCATCCACACATTCCCTGGCAAGTGCTTCGTCTGTCGCATAAGCTTTCAGATGCTGGATCTGCGCCCGGATCCCGGTTCTGACATTCGGGTAGGAATTTCCCGGAACGCCTCCTCCCGTCGTCCCGATCCCGGCAAAATTATACTGGGTAATCTGCATATCCCCGCCATACTGCAGCCAGCCTGTCTCTTTCATCGCCTGTGCAAATGCGACTTCCGGACGAACGCCTTCTGCCGTGGCTTCTTCATAATACATCTGTGCAAATGTCTCGATATCAGGGGCGCCTCCCTGCGCCAAAACTTCTGCCGGATAAGTGCTTCCATGCGCTTTAAAATAATTTACTAATTGCCATGCGCGGATACTGCTGATCCCCATCACCGGATACTGTCCCGGCTGGATGGATGCCTCGATAGCTTCTGCCTCGGCAATTGCTTTTGCTTCGGTGCCCGATACCTGCTTCTGTTCTGTCATCTTAGTTTTTACTGTGCTGTCCTGTTTTGCTGATCCCGTGCTGTCGTTTTCGCTTTTCTCTGCCTTCTTCTGCTTTGCATTTTTTTCTGATTCTTCTATATAAGTTCTGTCGTTTCCATTTGCATTCCCGGCTTTTGACTTACCATATATCATACCAATCGATACAACTATCATACAGATTCCCAGTATAACCCGGATTATAGTTTCTCGTTTTATTCCAGACATTTTTCTGATTCCCTGTCTTTTTTCTCTATCCTATTCCATGTTCTTGATAAAGATGCTCTTTCTTTCATAAACTTTAGTATCAAAAGAGCTTCTTTTAAGCTCATTGAGTTCATTATTAGGTTCTTTATTAAGCTCATTAGGCTCATTATTTGGTTCTTTATTGGGTTCATTGACCTCAATGATCCCATTCCGACCGCTCTACAACTTAATCCAGAAAGACTACTTCATACCATAAAACACAAAATATATCACCCTCTTAAATATAGCACATCATATCATAGAATAAAATCTGTCAGATGTTAGATTTGTTGACCTATTTTTGACTTATAAAATATATAATCAACTTTTAAGATGTTTCTTGTTGATTTATTTTTAGTTTTTGCACTTTTCGATCAACTTTCAGGACCTACTTTATTGACTGATTTTTCATTTTTCCAATATATAGTCAACTTCTAAGGCTTGTTTTGTTGACCTATTCTTTGCCTTTATCTTTTTCAATCAACTTCCTAGCCTTATTTTCTTGATCTATTCTTCGCCTTTATCTTTTTCAATCAACTTTCTAAGCTTATTTTGTTGATCTATCTTCAACTTTTCTTCTTTCCAATCAATTCAACCTCCCTATCAACTTACTTTCAATGTACTCATGTACTCCTCTGACTATGATCTTATAACTCTCCTTTACTTTCTCCCTCAAATCCGCTATACTGAAAATCACTTGATGCAGAAATATTCTTGCCTTAACTGGCGCTTTTCATAATTTTTATAAGGAGGATTTTACCATGTTCCGCTTATGGGGAAAAGAATTTAAAGACAACCGTATGATCAAAGACACTACCATCTGTGATGACAGTGACGATACCAGAACACACAAGATTTTTAATGCTCTGGATGAAATCTGCTACGAATTTGATCTTAGCAAACCAATCTGGCTGGATGTCAATATCAACGAATTCAAACGGCATTCCAAAGCAAGATTCTACCAGGACAGCTTTGTGGATTCGATCGATTTTGATTTTCTGGAAATCCAGGTGATTGAAGAATAGAAAAAGAGAGGATTTTTCAGCCACATGAAAAATCCTCTCTTCTTCTATCGTTTCGTCTCATCCGAATAAATTCCACTGGAAAGATATCTCTCTCCACTGTCCGGCAAAATTACAACCAGATTCTTCCCTGCATTTTCAGCTCTCTTTGCCACCTTGATTGCAACCCAGAGCGCGCACCTGACGAAATTCCAACCGAAATTCCTTCTGTCTTTGCCGAAAGTCTTGCTGTCTCATAGGCATCTTCATCCGTCACAGTAATAATCTCATTAAATAATTCCTGCCTTGTCACCGGAGCGATCATTCCACCACCGATTCCCTGGATCTTGTGCGGTCCAGGCTCTCCACCGGAAAGCACCGGGCATCCTGCCGGTTCCACTCCAACGAATTCCACATCCGGATTCTTTTCTCTTAAATATTCACCAAGTCCAGTCAGGGTTCCACCGGTTCCTACTGCTGCAACCACAATATCCACTTCTCCTTCTGTATCTTCCCAGATTTCCGGTCCTGTCGTCTTAAAATGTGCATTTGGATTGTTCAGGTTTCCACCCTGACCGATCACGACACCTCCCGGTGTTTCTTCCAGAAGCTGTGCTGCCCTTTCACCTGCACCACCCATATTTTTCTCAGCCGGTGTCAGATAGACTTCTGCACCATAGCCGTTCAGAATCTGAATTCTTTCTTTTGACATATTTTCCGGCATGCAGATATACGCCTTATATCCTTTAGCAGCCGCTGCCATTGCAAGACCGATCCCGGTATTTCCTGAAGTTCCTTCAATGATCGTTCCACCCGGTTTTAATTTTCCTTCCTGTTCTGCTGCCTCAATCATGTTCACTGCAATCCGGTCTTTTACACTTCCACCCGGATTAAAATATTCCAGTTTCCCAAGGATCCTTGCCTGGCTTCCCTCAAGTTTCTCAATTCTGTGAAGCTCCACAAGCGGTGTTCTTCCTGTAAGTTCTAATATGCTGTCATAGATTCTTCCCATTTTTTCTTCCTCTTTCCGTTTTCTATTTCCATTTGATCAGACTGCTCTCCAGTTTTTTTACCAGCACATCAATGATCGTAACCACGATTCCCATCAGGACAATTCCGGCTATCACATTGGTATAATCTGCATAATCCGAAAATTTCTTTACAAAATATCCAAGACCGGATGTTGCTCCGAGTAGTTCTGCTCCTGTCAGACACAGGAACGCTCCTCTAAGTGTTCCCGGAAGTCCTCCAATAATATCCGGTAACGTATAAGGAAGAATGACCTGAAAAAGCATCTTCGGAGTCGATACGTTCATAACCTTCGCCGACTGAATGATCTTCGGATCCATCCCACTGACTCTGGCGATCATCGTCTGAAATGTAGGCCAGAACACTGCTGAAAAAATCACAAAAATGGATGCGATTTTAAATGTAGGCATCACCGCTACCACATAAGGCGTATATACAAGTGGCGGAATCGGGCTGATCACATTGGCGATCGGTACGACTGCTTCTCTAAGTCTTGGAATCCATCCGGTAAAAAGCCCTAAAAACACGCCCAGAATTACCGCCAGTCCAACGCCCCACGCCAGCAGGACAAGGGAACTTACAACTCCGGCAAGCATCAGCTCTTTCTGTTCGATAAAGACATAAAATACATTTTCCGGTGCCGGCACCAACACAGGATGTGTAAACCCAAGCTTATAAGCACTTTCCCATATTCCTAAGAACAGGAAGGTAATAAATGCAATGTCGATCGCACTTTTTCTTCTGTCTTTTATGTATTTGACTAAAAATAAAACTTCTGCAAATACAATCACCGCCAGATATGCTATCGGTGATTCCACTTCCTGGTCTGTTTTCAAAAAGAGAACCAGAAAAATATTGATAAGAAACGCTATATTTGCACGATTTACCAGAATACTCACAGAACCACCTCCTCACCGATTTCTTCTGCCACACGGTTATGAAACAGCGAAATCAGTTTCTGATGAAGTTTTCGATAGTCATCCGTTCCGGCAAGCTCTTCTTTTCTTCGCGGATAAGGGATCGTAACCGGAATCTCCGCACGGATTTTTCCGGGTTCCATCACAACGATCCGGTCCGCAAGAAGAATGGCTTCATCAATGTCATGGGTAACGAAAAGAACCGTTTTCCCTTTTTCTTTACTGAGCTTTGAGAAAAATTCCTGAAGCTCCTGCCTGAGCTTTGGATCGATCGCACCAAAAGGTTCATCCATCAGTAAGATGTCTGCTTCCATCGCCATCGCTCTTGCAATTGCCACTCTCTGCTGCATTCCACCGGAAAGCTGGGATGGATACTTTTTCGCAGCCTCTTCCAATTCCACACTTTTCAGATAGCCATCTGCAAGCTCTTTTCTTTCTGCACGGGTATATTTTTTCCCGCTTTGCTTAATTCCGAAGATTACATTATCTCTGGCTGTCAGCCACGGGAAAAGGGAATAATGCTGGAATACAACGGCGCGGTTCTTTCCCGGTCCTTCCACCTTTTCTCCATCAATCAGGATCTCTCCGTCCGTACTTTTTTCCAGACCTTCCAGCACGGTTAAAAGGGTGCTTTTTCCGCATCCGGACGGTCCGAGAATGCATACAAACTCTCCCTCCCGGATCGACAGATCGATCTTTTTCAGAGCCTCAAACCTCTGATGATTATCTTCATATGTAAATGACAGATTCCTGATTTCTATCTTACTCATGGATTCTCTCCTTATGATGTTCCTCTACTTGTTGTACTTGTTAAATGTTGTAAGCTGTTCCTGATAAAATGCATCATCCGGATTTTCTTTGATCAGTTCATCCAGTGCTGTTTTGTAAATCTCAGTATCAATATGATCATCAATATCTACCTTTGTGTCATCCTCAAAGAATCCGGAATCCTTAAGTGACTGATAATAAGTCTCGATTCCCTGTTTGTTCGGATCCAGTGTCAGTACGGTGCGGTTTACAAATAAATAATTTTTTACATAGTCCTCATCCTGACCGGAAAAATCAGCCAGTTTTTTCACGATATCATCCTGATTGGCTTCATCACTGTAATATTCCCATGCCCGTAAATTTGCCTTTGTAAATTTGACAAATGCATCATGCTTTTCTTCCAGTTTCTTCTTTGAAGTTACCTGACGGCAGCATACATACAGTGGAGAAAGCTCTCCTACCTGATATACCTGCTCAATTCCGATATCTGCATAGGAATTTGCAAATTCAATTGGAAGGAATCCAACCTCCGCTTCCCCTTTTGCAACTGCCTGTGCCACATTTGCCTGGCTGTCTACTTCTACAAGCTGAACGGAATCTACATCTACGCCTTCTTCCAGAAGCTTCGCTCTTGTTACTACCCAGGCGGAGTCACCACGGACCATTGCTGCTTTGATTCCTTCGTAATTTTTCAGATCTTTGAATTTGTCCACATCTTCCGGTTTGGAAATGATGGCTCCGCCTTCTGCTGCGGTTCCTCCGAAGATCACCAGATCCGAACCATTTGCAATAAATGTAAGATCCGATACAACTCCGGTTCCCAGAACATCTACATCTGATTTCCCGGAACTGATAGCAGTTAAGGTAGCTGTTCCATCCTGTGTCTCCGGAAATTCAACATTCACGCCTTCTTCTTTGTAATAACCGAGTTCATTTGCCAGAATCACAATTGCTGTTCGAATAGTTCCCGGCTGAATCGCAAATTTGATCGTACTATTTTCAGAGTCCACAGATGCTTCCTTTTTGGAACTGCTCTCTGATGTCGTTTTGCTTCCACAGGCTGTGAGCCCCGTTACTGCCAATATTGCTGCGATACTAAGTGCTGTTACCTTTGTTGTAATGAGTTTCAATTTCATCATCTTTGTCCTCCTTTTTCTTTTCCTTATTTACCTATCTATTTAATAGGTTTTTGTTGTTTTGAATTATATCGTCTTATAACATATATGTCAAGTAGGAAAACTATGTTTTTATTTTCATACAATCTGCACAACATCTTTGCTGGCACTTTTCCTGTTAAATAAAAAAACAGAAATCCCAGACATTTCTGCTTTTGCATCTGTCTGAAATTCCTGTTTCCTTTTATGTTTCTCTCAGATTTTTTATTCTTCTACAATCTTCACGCCAAACTTCGGAAGCTTTTCTCCCTTTTCAACTTCATTTCCACTTAAAAGATCCTTCTTTCCTGCAAATTCTTCCGGAATTTCCAGTTCTTCATCCTTGAAGTTCATCACAAAATAGAAGCTCTTTCCTTCTCCGTTACGTTTTACGATCTCCAGACCGTTTCCATTTCCCGCAACCGGATTTGCTCCTGCATCCTCTGCTGCCATCGCAAGCACTTTATCAGTACCTGCATCTTCCATACAGCTTCCAATATAATACAGCTTTCCATTTCCATAGGTATTTCGGGTTACCGCAGGCATACCAGCATAGAAATCTTCCGCATATTCTCCAAGTGACTCCGCACCTTCCAGATGCATCAGATCGCATACGATCTTACATTTGCTCTGGCTTCCATCTTTGAAAGTCACCACATTATACTGTTCCGGTGCGAGGGCATCGATTTCTTCTACCCAGATACCGGCCATCTCCTTTAACGGTCCCGGATATCCGCCCAGATATACATTGTCTGACTCTCCGACAATACCACTCATGTAGGTTGTCACGAGAATTCCACCATTTCTCACATATTCTTCCAATGCTTCTTTCATTCCCGGTTTCACCATATAAAGCACCGGTGCAACGACCATCTTATATTTGGAGAAATCTGCATCCACCGGAATCATGCTGACACCGATATTTTTCTCATAGAAATAACGATAATAATGATGAATCTGCTCCACATATTTGAGGTCAATGGACGGACCGCTTGTATATTCCAGAGCCCAGTAGTTATCCCAGTCAAAGATCACACCCACCTGTGCCTCATTTGCAGATCCTGGTATGATATCGCTCAGCTGTTCAAGCTCTTCACCAAGCTGCTTTACCTCGCGGAATACTCTTGTATTTTCTGTTCCTGCATGGGCAATGACTGCTCCGTGGAATTTTTCGCATCCGCCTACGCTTCGACGAAGCTGGAAGAACTGGATCGTATCCGCACCGTGTGCCATGGTCTGGTAGCTCTGTGCCCGCATCTGTCCCGGACGCTTGAGGGAATTGTACGGCTGCCAGTTCTGCTGGCTTGGTGTCTGCTCCATCAGCATAAACGGCTCATCCTTAAGGCCACGCATCAGATCATGTCGCATTGCAACCAGACTCCACGGCGTATCATATGCCGGGTAATTGTCCCAGGAAATCACATCCATTTCCTTCGCCCATTTGAAATAATCCAGTCCCTTAAAGGTTCCCATCATATTGGTTGTGATCGGGGTCTCTTTGTCGTATCGGCGGATCGCTTCTTTTTCCATCTTAAAATTATTCAGCATTCCATCGGAATTGAACCGGCAGTAATCAATGGAAATTCCTGCAAATGCCGTCATATGCGGTTCTGCCGCATCTTCGATTCCGTCACCAAGCGCATTTGGAAGCACCACTTCATCCCAGTCATAAATGGTATGTCCCCAGAATTCCGTATTCCATGCTTTATTCAGTTCATCCAGTGTCTGATATTTTTCGCGCAGCCATACCCGGAACGCTTTTTCACAATTCTCGCAGTAGCATTCTCCGCCATACTCATTGCTGATATGCCAGCAGGTCACATGCGGATTATCCCCGTAACGCTCAGCGAGCTTTCCTGCAAGACGGGATGCAAATTTCTGAAACACCGGTGAATTCGGGCAGGCATTATGTCTCTGTCCGAATTTGTGATGTCTTCCTTCATAATCCGTCCTTGCCACTTCCGGATAACGTTTTACCATCCATGCCGGGAGCGCTCCTGTGGAAGTTGCAAGCACGATATCATAATTTTCCCGGCTTAGCATATCGATGATCTCATCCAGCTCTGTAAAATTATAGGTCTCTTCTGACGGCTGGATCTTCGCCCAGGAAAATACATTGATCGTTGCACTGTTGATACGAGCATCTTTGAAAATGCGCATATCTTCTTTCCAAATCTCTTTTCCCCACTGGTTTGGATTGTAATCTCCGCCGTATAAAATTCTCTTAAATGGTCGTTTCATAATATCTCCTTTTATTTCTGTCTGTCACACGTTCTGTCAGGCTGCTTTTCCTGTGTTTCTTCTTGATTATACTAAAACTGGACAGAACTTTGTATAACATGATAAACTAATAATATAACATTTTGAAACAGGTGATATGATGCCAATTTTTTTCAGAAATCTGCCCTCATCGGAGCCGTTTACCTTTGATTCTGTTGGAAACGACCGTATTCAGGAGGCTGTAAACCGCCCACGGGGCTATCCTTTTTACCATTACCTCCAGACGGAAACCGGAGAGGGAATCGTAAAAGTACAAGAAAAAGAATATCTGCTAAAAGAAAATGAAGGAATCCTCATCGCACCCTCGATCCGGCATTCCTATCAAAGCCTCCATGTCTCTCCGGACTGGAAAACGTGCTTTGCAACATTTACCGGATCCCTGGAAAGCTCGATTGGGGATATTACCGGGAACCAGCCTGTTCTCCTCATATCCAGCGAACAGGGGATTCCCATTTCAACGATTATAAAAAAGGTGGTTACACAGTATCAGAATCCGCCTCTGGATCCTCTGTCACTGTCTTCCTCCTGTTATCAGCTCCTCCTGCTCCTCGCCGGCGGAACTGCCGTTCAGGCTGCCACAGATCCTTTGTATCAGCAATATCTGGTTCCTGTTCTTCATGAAATGGAAACAAACTATGATTCTCCTCTTACGATTCAGGAACTCAGCCGGATGGTCTATGTCACACCACAATATCTTTCCCGCCTGTTCCGACGCTTTCTCGGATGCTCTGCTTACGAATATCTGACCAGTTACCGGATCGCCAAAGCACGGGAACTGCTTCTTTCCTCTCCACGTAGCGAAGTACAGGAAATCGCACGACAGACAGGATTTACAGATCCCAGTCATTTTATTGCGGTATTCCGTAAGATTACCGGGGTTACTCCACTGGAATTTCGGAAATTAAATTAACTTCTGTATGCACGAAAGAACCGGCAGTCCAAAACCGCCGGTCCTTTCGTCATATTTTATCTCATGGCATGTGATGTAATTATGCAAGTTTTTCGCCTGTGAGCATCTCATATGCCTGCAGGTATTTTTCGATTGTCTTATCCACGATTTCCTGTGGAAGTGTCCAGTTATTATCCGGATTGGCTGTGAGCCAGTCACGTGCGAACTGCTTGTCAAATGACGGCTGTCCATGTCCCGGTTCGTAACCTTCTGCCGGCCAGAATCTTGAACTGTCCGGTGTCAGCATCTCATCACCGATCACCATGTTGCCATCTTCATCAAGACCGAATTCAAACTTGGTATCTGCAATGATGATTCCTTTGCTGAGTGCGTATTCTGCACATTTTTTATAAAGAGCAATCGTGTTGTCACGAAGCTTTTCTGCTAATTCTTTTCCTCTTCCCGGGAAATATTTTTCCAGATGATCGATACTCTGTTCAAAAGAAATATTCTCATCATGATCACCGATCTCTGCTTTTGTAGATGGTGTGTAAATCGGTTCAGGAAGTTTGTCTGATTCCTGTAATCCTTCCGGAAGTTTGATTCCGCATACAGTTCCATTCTCTTTGTAGCTCTTCCAGCCACTTCCTGTGATATAGCCACGAACGATACATTCGATTGGAAGCATGTTCAGCTTCTTGCACATCATGGATTTGCCTTCGTATTTCTCCTGCTGGAAGAATTCCGGCATATCCTTTGTATCTACAGAGATCATATGGTTCGGAAGAATCTCTTCTGTCATGTCGAACCAGAATTTTGACATCTGTGTCAGAACAGTACCTTTCTTAGTTACTTCATTATTCAGAATCACGTCAAAGCAGCTGATACGGTCTGTTGCAACCATGATCAGGCTGTCGCCATTGTCATAAATCTCACGTACTTTACCTTCTTTGATCGGTTTTAATTCCTGCATGTTCTTACACCTCATTGTTTTATTTTCTTGTAAACTGAGTTTTATAAAAACTCTCAAAAGCGGTGCACTTTGAATGCCGTATTCTCAGTATCTGCACCATATCTTGCATCCTAAATAACCGTAACACCGAACATAATGAGTGTCAAGAGAAACAAGGTTTCTGGCTTATTAGCATTTTTTATTAGCATTTATTACTTTCAGAATGAACTCTTGACATTTCCCTTTTACTGACTATACTGTATTATAATAAATCAATATCATAAATACATATTTAATATACTAGACATATATTTATGGTATATCAAAAGGAAGTGCATTTTATGCAGCAAGGCATTATAGAAAAAAACCATATGGATATTCTCTGGCATGATTATGCTCTGAATAAAGAAGATACCATTCCGATCACAGAAGCCAGCCTTATAGAAAAAGCTTCCATCGTCGGAAGAACCGGTATGATGCTTCTTTCCTGTGGTACCGGTGCATGGCGTGTCCGCAGTTCTATGAATACGCTTTCCCGTGAACTCGGAATCACCTGTACCGCTGATATCGGTCTGATGTCTATTGAATATACCTGTTTTGACGGAGAAAACTGTTTTTCACAGTCGCTGTGCCTGACCAATACTGGCGTCAACACCTCGAAACTGAATCGTTTAGAGAACTTTATCAATGATTTTCCAACAAAAGAAAAATATCTTTCCGGAGAGCAGCTCCATTCTTACCTGGATGAAATTGAGCGGATCCACGGTCTGTATTCCCCGATCGCACTCGGATTTGCAGCTGCACTTGCCTGTGGCGCATTTACCTTTCTCCTGGGTGGCGGTCCGGTGGAAATGCTTCTCGCTTTCTGTGGTGCCGGAATCGGTAATTTTGTAAGGTGTAAACTGACCAAACACCATTTCACCTTATTTTTAGGTATTACAGCCTCTGTGGCAGCTGCATGTATGGTATATGCCGCACTTTTAAAATTGACAGAAGTCCTGTTTGGAATTTCACTTGAGCATGAAGCCGGATATATCTGTTCCATGCTTTTTATCATACCGGGATTTCCATTCATCACCAGTGGTATTGACCTTGCAAAACTGGATATGCGGTCTGGTCTGGAACGCCTGACTTATGCAATGATCATTATTCTTGTCGCAACAATGACCGCATGGATCATGGCGCTGATCCTTCATCTGAAACCAAATGATTTCCCGTCTCTGTCACTCACACTCTGGCAGCATATTCTGTTCCGGCTTCTCGCCAGCTTCTGTGGAGTCTTTGGTTTCTCGATCATGTTTAACAGTCCAAAAGAACTTGCCGCGACTGCCGGGATCCTCGGTGCAATTGCGAATACCCTCCGGCTTGAACTTGTTGACCTGGCATCCCTGCCGCCTGCTGCCGCCGCATTTATCGGCGCACTGACTGCCGGAATTCTGGCATCTGTCTTAAAAAGCCGGATTGGTTATCCAAGAATTTCGCTGACCGTTCCATCCATCGTCATCATGGTACCCGGACTTTACCTGTACCGGGCAATTTACAACCTGGGCGTCATGTCACTCCAGACTTCCGCTTCATGGTTTGCGGCAGCACTACTTATCATTCTTGCTTTACCACTTGGACTGATCTTTGCAAGAATCCTGACAGACAAGACTTTCCGGTATTGCACGTAAAACGTTTTTTTCGATAAAAAAATGGTGTATGAAAAATGTTTTGTCGTTTTCATACACCATTTTTATCTGCTTTATTTCCTGTATATAATCTGGTCTGCCTTTTCAATATGTCTTTCCAGCCTGTCGGAAAAATGTTCAAGCGGAAGAAATACCCCCATTTCATCGTATCGCTTTCCGTCCTCTTCCAGCGAATCCTGTCCATAATACACAACCGATCTTGGAAGATCCTTCTGAAGCTCCATCATGATATCCCACACTGCTGCATAGGCTTCTGCTTCTGTCTTTTTTTCTTTTACCGTATCCGGAAGTTCATAAATCAGAAGAACTCCGTTATGTTCTCCCATCTTGTACTCCTGCGCTTCCATTGTATCCAGATCATAAGAGTGTCTTTTTCGATAACCGTGAGCCAGATACATTTTTACTTTGTCACGCTTCTGGTAAACTTTGCAGAACTTTTCATATTCTTTTTCTTTTACGCGAACCGGCAGATCCTCCAGCAGATTTCCATCTTCATCCGTCAGAAAATACGGATTCATCTGACCGTCCGCATTAAACTTAAACGGCACAAGAAAAGCATTTCTCAAAAGATCAAACATACTGTTCTGGCACACCGCCATCAGAAATGCTGTCAGATCTTTATTTTCATACGCATCAAATAATGCACTCGTAAACTGCTTTGCCGGAAGATTCTCCGTCATAAATTCATCTCCGGAATCAATTGCATCATAAAAAGTGCTTTTCAGGCGTCTGCATGCCTCCGGGTTTTCCAGTATTTTGTCAAATAACATCTCAGCCTTTTCTTCTCTTGGAAAAATCGTTGCCATATCTATCCTTCCTTTACTTCCTAATGATATGATTTCTTTAAATCCTACTATATTATAGGTTTATCCAAGTGATTCGTAAATTGCATAATTTGTATTGTAACTATATCACTGTGACATAATGACGATTTTGTATTTTTTCAAAAAATCATACCCGTATTCATTTTCAGAATCCCCTCTTCTCTTTACTTTTCCGGTACAGATGTTAAAATAATTTCAGTAAATACTTTTGGCTGCCATGCAGCCAGGCAGAAAGGATTCTATCTATGTCAGATTATTATATTTCTCAAATCTATCCTTCCGACAAAAGAGCCAATGACGAAGTGGACGCGCTGCTTGTCTCAGAAGGAATCCGCAGGGATGCCAACCTGGATTACACCTGTGGAATGTATGACGATGAGATGCACATTATCGCAACCGGAAGCTGCTTTGGCAACACCTTACGATGTTTTTCCGTAAGCCATGAACATCAGGGTGAGGGACTGATGAATTCCATCGTCTCACATCTGATCGAGTTCCAGTTTTCAAGAGGGAATACCCACCTCTTCCTCTATACCAAATGTAATTCGGCAAAATTCTTCGGCGATCTTGGATTCTATGAAATTGCCCGGATTGAGGGGCAGATTGTCTTCATGGAGAACCGGAAAACCGGATTCCAGAACTATCTGAACAGTCTTGCAAAGGATCCGCTCCCGGAAGGGTATGCTGTAGCTGACTCATCTGCCGCGCCAAATTCAGAGTCGGACACTGACGCTTCATGCGATTGTTCAGATAAAAAAGTTGCCGCACTCGTCATGAACGCCAACCCATTCACCCTCGGCCACCAGTACCTTGTCGAAAAAGCTGCCGCTGAAAATGACCTGCTTCACCTCTTCATCGTCAGTGAGGATGCAAGCCTGGTTCCGTTTCAGGTAAGAAAACGGCTCGTCATAGAAGGAACTGCACATTTGAAAAACATCTGCTATCACGACAGTGGTCCGTATATCATCAGCAATGCCACCTTCCCGAGCTATTTCCAGAAAGATGAAAATGCAGTCATCGAAAGCCATGCCATGCTGGATCTGACTGTATTTACGCAGATTGCAAAGACACTCGGCATCACACGCCGCTATGTGGGGGAAGAGCCGACAAGCCTAGTTACCGGAATCTACAACCAGATCATGTCTGAGAAGCTGCCGGAGCAGGGAATTGAATGTATCATCGTACCACGAAAGACCTGTGAGGACACACCGATCAGTGCTTCCAATGTACGTCTTGCCCTGCAAAATGATAATTTCGATACACTTGCAAAGCTGGTTCCACAGACCACACTGGATTACTTCAGAAGTCCGGAAGCTGTGCCTGTGATCGAGCGGATTAAAAAACAGCAAAATGTAATTCATTATTAGGAGGAATCAAAATGGAAGGACAGGAAGTTGTATTAACCGACATGCTCGCCTGCCGAGAGCGCCGCGTCAATACGCAGAACGCATATATTCAGAAATACCATTGCCCGGTGATCTCATTCTGCATGAATATCCCGGGACCAATAAAGACAAATGACAAGATCAAAAAAGCATTCCTTTCCGGGAAAAAAGCTCTGTTCGATGCATTACAAAAAGAGAACATTCCGGTTCTCTCACAGATTGAATTTGATGATAAGACCGGAAATGAAATCCTTCTTGCAGTTGACTATCCGGCAGATAAGATCAAAGAACTAACTACAGAAATTGAAGAAATGCATCCGTTTGGACGGCTTTTTGATATGGATGTAATCGGAACGGACGGGGAAAAACTCTCCCGCAGTGTCTACCGTAAATGCCTGATCTGCGGCTGTCAGGCACAGGAATGTGCCAGGTCGCGGAAACATACCGTTTCTGAGATGCAGGCTAAGATTGAAGAAATATTATTGTAATACAATAAAAATTTGTCATATAACGGTTGTTCTTATCATTCACATCGTTATATGGCAAATTTTTTATTTAGCTATTTAAATCTCAAGTTTTTCTTTTTACTCATTTCCTTAAATTTCTTTAAAACGCTTTACCGGCTCCGGTTTTTCCGGATGCTCTCCGATCATCTTCTCCATCCAGACCATATGATACCATCGTCCAAATTTGTAACCACACTTTCGGAATTCTCCGATCAGACGATACCCCAGATGCTCATGGAACTGCTCACTGTTCTTTGTCAGATATTCATCATCCACCTCGGGATAGCCGATGCACGCATACAGATTGATGATATTCTGCGCTTTCAGCGCATCCTCCAGTGCCTGATAAAGTAATTTCCCAACGCCACTGTGTCTGCAATCTTTCTTAATGTAAATCGTAGTTTCCGCCGACCAGTCATATGCAGCCCGGCCATAAAAAGCTCCGGCATATGCATAACCGATGATCTCCCCATCTCTTACCGCCACCAGATACGGATATTTCTCCAGTGTATGGTGAATCCGCCCGGTAAACTCTTCCAGAGTCGGCACGTCATATTCAAAGGTAATTGCTGTGTCCGTAACATACGGTGCATAGATATTTAAAATTTCTTCCGCGTCCGCCTCAGTTGCCGGGCGGATCCTGATTTCATTTGTATCCATTTTTCTACTCCTGATCCCTATATCCAGTTGCTGTCAATTTCTTCTTTCAATTCACAGAACATTTTGTAAAACTCCTGTTTTGCCAGCGTAATGATTCCCATCGCAATCTTCCGGTTATAAGAATGTGTTACATTATTTCTTTCATCATCTTCCATGACTGCTCAAAAGTAATTTCATATAATCCAACCAAACCAGTTAAAACGACATTATCACACGGTGTATATTATATTTTTTTACAAATGAAATGATTTCATCTATAACTTCCATTTTTATTCCGGTATTCACAAAAGTCTGCATCATTTTCCTTCCATATCAAATGCGCGTTCCCCCAGAATCCGCATCCATCTTTTTCTAGTCTTCCTCACACACTTCAATCTTAAACACATTGATCGTATCCACATCCGGACAGCAAAATACTGCCGTTCCTGGCTCCTGTCCCGGAATATTTCCGCCGTACCGCAGGATATCCACATATGGAAATGCCACATGCATCGCCATCGGGCAAAGTTCACCTCTTTGGGTATCAAAATCATAGCTGTCTCCAATCTTATGTCCTCTGTGACATCCAACCGGTCCTTTCCGGTCGATCAATGTAATTTTTATCTTCGGTCTTCTGCTCATTATACAATTTCCTCCAGATACTGTTCAATTGGAATTCCTTTGTATTTATCTTCGTTATCCTTATTTTTTGCAATCAGCTTTTCCACTGCATTCATTGCAAGCCGGACACTTTCTGTCAGCGGCGTTCCGCTCTTGAATTTACCGATCAGGACAGAAGAAAAAATGTCTCCTGTTCCGGCAAACCGAACCGGAATTTCTGTATATGGAAGGCTGGTGATCTCGCCATTTTCTCCATCCAGAATCATCGTACAGGAGTGTCCATCGATCTTCATACTGGTAATAACTACCGTCTTTGCTCCATCTGCATGAAGCATCCGGATCAGATCCTCTGCTTCTTCTTTTGTAAGATCCATCTTGTCTGTATACTTTCCTGCAAGAAAAGCTGCTTCCGTATAATTCGGTACGATCATATCTGCCACCTTGCACATCTGACGCATATAAGTAACGGTCTTCTCCGTCACACCATTGTAAAGGTGTCCGTCATCTCCCATGATCGGGTCTACGAAAATGAAAGTTCCATCCTCTTTTTTCTTCTGACAATACTCGGAAACCAGCTTTGTCTGTTCTTCAGAAACCAGAAATCCGGTACTGATCATGTCAAACTTAAATCCAAGCTCGTCCCAGATCCGCATACTGTTCTTCATATAATCCGTTGTTTCCAGAATGTCGAATTTTCCGTAGTCCAATGTATTTGACACCAATGCTGTCGGAAGGTTGTATACTTGGAATTTCATGCTGGAAAGGATTGGTATCATCGAAGATAACGCGACCTTTCCATAGCCTGCCATATCGTTGATAAGTAATATACTCTTCATGTTTTATCCTCTTTTCTGGAAATTTTCCGCACTTTTTTCTACTATAAAATTTATCATACCATGAATCAAATTTGTATACAAGCAATGAAAAAGATAGAAGCCTTCTCATATTCCGTCAGCATTTCCCGCATTACCTTTTTCCACATAGAAAAAGACTAAATATTATTCTTACTCTTGACACATCTGTACTAGCTGTATATACTGTACCTATACAGTTAAAACATGTAAAAATGAGGTGAAGACGTGAATATTTTCATAGATAACAAAAGTGGTGCACCCATCTATGAACAGATTTACACGCAGCTTAAGTCTCAGATCATCAGCGGAACGCTCCTGGAAGATGAAGCCCTGCCTTCCATCCGAAGCCTTGCCAAAGACCTCCGGATCAGTGTCGTGACCACCAAACGGGCTTACGATGAACTGGAAAAAGAAGGATTCATTTATACAATCGCAGCAAAAGGCTGCTTTGTCGCTCCGCTTAACACGGATCTTCTGCGTGAAACCAATCTAAAGAAAATTGAAGACTATATGGAAAAAATAGTACATCTTGCAGCTTCCTGTAATCTCAGTGAACAGGAGCTTACCGAGATGCTTCATTTCATGATGGAGGAATAACTTATGACCACATTTGAAACAAATGCATTAGAACTAAAAGATCTGTGCAAATCCTATCCCGGATTTTCACTGGATCATCTGAATCTTACACTTCCAAGCGGCTGTATCCTTGGACTGATCGGGGAAAATGGTGCCGGAAAGACGACCGCAATCAAGCTGATTCTGGATATTATCAGGAAAGATTCCGGTACCATACGGATTCTTGGGAAAGACTGCTCTACCGAAACTTCTATCCCAAAAGAAGAGATTGGCGTTGTTATGGACGAAGTCGGTTTTCCAGAATGCCTGACTCCGACACAGATCGGGCTGATTATGAAGGATTCTTTCAACAACTGGGATTCTTCTTTGTACAGCCAGTATCTCCAGACTTTTCATCTTCCGGAGAAAAAAGAATTTGGACAGTTCTCCAAAGGAATGAAGATGAAGCTCGGGATCGCAGTTGCCCTCTCCCACCATCCAAAGCTTCTGATCCTTGATGAAGCAACCAGCGGACTGGATCCTGTGGTACGGGATGAGATTCTCGACATTTTTAACGATTTCACACGTGATGAATCGCATGCGATCCTGATTTCTTCCCACATTGTAAGTGACCTGGAAAAAATCTGTGACTATATCGCATTTCTCCATAAAGGAAAACTGGTTCTTTATGAAGAAAAAGACCGGCTCCTGGAAGAATATGGCATTATCCAGTGTACAAAGGAACAGTTACAGGAACTGGATCCTTCTGCGATTATCGGAGTCAAACAGACTTCTTATAATACGGAAGCTGTTATCCTCCGAGATCAGATTCCGGAAGGCTTTTCCGTTCAGCCGGTCAGCATTGAAGACCTGTTTATATTTATGATAAAGGAGGCGCACTGATATGAAAGGACTCTTACGCAAAGACTGTTATCTTATGATGAAATACTGCCGTGTCTTTTTTCTGGCAGTACTCATATTTACAATCGTCGGCATCAAAAACGATCAGGTCTTTTTCGCCCTGTATCCGATTGTACTTTCCAGCATTATTCCGGTAAACCTGCTTTCTTACGATGAAAAAGCACACTGGAACAGCTATGCCTGTACTTTCCCATATACCCGAAAAGCTATCGTATCCTCCAAATACATTTTAACCTTATGTGTCCTTGGAGCATCAAGTTTACTAATTATTTTTGCACAGGTATGTAATATGTTAATAAACCATAATTTTCAACTTTTTGGCTTATTCTCAACTTTTGCAGTGATACTTTCCTGTGGTTTATTACCGCCGGCATTTATGTTTCCATTTACATTCAAGCTTGGAAGTGAAAAAGGCCGCTTTGCCTATTATACGGGATTCGTTCTCTTTTTTGTAATCCTGGCTTTCTTTCAGGAAGTTACGGATAATCTCTCACTTCGTATTACACAAATGGCAGTTCCACATGCCCCAATCGTAATTGTCTTTCTGATCGTATTCGGACTCTATGGACTTTCATGGTTTCTATCTATGAAATTTTACCAGAAACGGGACTTGTAATTCTTTCTATAATAACAAAAGCGATTTACCTCAAAGTAAACCGCTTTTGCTCGTTTATTCCATAATCGTTTCCATTCGCTCTTTAATAATATCGGCAATTTCCCATCCCGCATACTGTTCACTGATGCAGTCTCTTGAAATCACACCACCGGCTTTGTCCATATGCCCTCCGCCGTTTCCAATTCCATCACACAGCTTCGCTGCAACCTTATTTGCCAGATAATCTCTGTCTGCACTTCTTACCGAAATCTGATAACCACTGTCAATATCTGTATATGCAATACTGATCTTCGCTACATCGACTTTGATCGCCATATCGCCGATAATTCCAAGTACCGACTGTTCACAATGCATGGCACTGATCAGAAGATACTGCTTATCCTGGTCGAAATAAGCATGATGTAGAGCTTCTCCGGCAATCATAAGATCTTCCAGACTCATACAGGATTTCTTCAGACGCTCCAGCTCCGGATAATCATCCCGTAATTCATCACGCATGGCAATATCATTCTTCTTATAGAGATCCACATACGATGAAGTATCTGTATACAATCCATATAAGAACGCAATACTCAGTCCTCTGTTTGCCTTCACGTCATATCCTTCTTCTTTCAGAAGTTCCCATACAATTGTAGAACAGCTCTGATAAGAATTGTCGATCAATGTCTGCGGTGTCTTTTTCATAAAAGGCATGTGATGATCGATCACCACTATATTGTCTGCATCAAAGTGATATACATTCCCCTGACCGTATTGTCCATCAACGAGTAGCAGAAGCTCTGTATCAGGAAGCTCCTTTACATACTCTGCCGGGATCTCACAGATATTCAGCATATACAAAAGATCCTTCTTCTGTATCTCCCGTTCTCCACCGTAAATAATCGACGCTTTGATATCATGCAGTTTTAAATATGTATATACGCCATATGCCGCCGCCAGTGCATCTGCATCCGGACAGTTATGGCACTGAATACATACTTTTTTGTACTTTAATAGCTGATTTAAAAAACCCATTTTCTCCCGCCTCTTAGATTACTCTCATTCTTTCAGCATATTACCACATTTTTCCTTAAAGGTAAATAAACTAAATTTATTCTTTTTCATGTTCATGCTTTTTCATGAAAAATCAAATACCTTTTGTAAAATAAAAAAACTGCAAACCCTTATGGTCTACAGCTCCCTTACTTTTCTCATGTACC
>OWIY01000001.1_pt1 | contig 71941 bp, 64 predicted proteins | sample 1732841 | NCBI WGS metagenome assembly OWIY01 (sample SAMN05065760, study PRJEB22554) | human gut metagenome | biome: ENVO:2100002; feature: ENVO:00000062; material: ENVO:00002003 | host: Homo sapiens | place: USA | reverse complement strand
ATACAAGAAGTGGCATCTTTCTGTATTTTTCAATATCATTTATGTTATCGATCCCTTTGAACTTCAGAATCACATACTGTTTAAAAAATTTTACACCTTCAATTTCAAGGGGAATCTGTTCTTTTCCTGTATCAAGAACCACATCTTTCAGATCACGGAAACGGTTTGGATCATCGGTTGTCGGAAATACTTTAACTTCGCCTTTAATTCCGTGGGTAGATGTGATCACACCAACTTGCAGGTAATCATTTTGTTGCATACTTTGTCCTTTCTTAGCATAAGATAAACTTTACACCGAAAAAGTCTGTTTTTAGTCTTTTGAAGCGACTTTTTCTCCATCCCCCAGATACAGTGAATCTGTCATTGGCAGCTTCTCTTGCATACTAAGGCATGATAAAAAACGCAGATAAAAATAAATTTACCTGCGTTTTATTTTTATGCTATTGCATAATTTCAACCACGACTTTTTTGTCTTCTTTGGCCGCGGCTGCCTTTACAACGGAACGGATTGCTTTCGCAATTCGGCCTTGCTTACCGATCACCTTTCCCATATCATTATCTGCGACATGTACTTCGATCACGGTAGTCTTGCCTTCCTGTTTTTCCGTAACCACGACGCCTTCAGGATTGTCCACAAGTGCTTTCGTAATTACTTCTACTAAATTTTTCATCACTCGCACCTCCGCGAAGCAACCTATTTTTCAATACCTGCTGCCTTAAAGATTTTTCCAACTACTTCTGTAGGCTGAGCACCGTTGTTTAACCATTTCTTAGCTGCTTCTTCATCTACTTTGAATACGCTAGGATCCTGAGTTGGATCGTATGTTCCGATTTCTTCGATGAATTTTCCGTCTCTTGGTGATCTAGAATCAGAAACAACGATTCTATAGAAAGGAGCTTTCTTCTGTCCCATTCTTCTTAATCTGATTTTTACTGCCATTTTACTTTCCTCCATAAAACAATTTGTATTTATAATAGTTTATCTATATATCACGCATGATCTGCGGAATATATCTTCTTTAGAAAGGCATCCTGAACTTGCCTTTTTTTCCTTTCCCGCCCATCATTCCCGGGAAGGACTTCATCATCTTGCGCATCTGCTCGAACTGCTTCATCATCTTGTTGACCTCTGAAATGTCAACCCCGGCTCCTGCTGCGATTCTTCGCTTTCTCTGCGGAGTGATGATGTCCGGATTCTGACGTTCCTTGATCGTCATGGAATAGATGATTGCTTCGACTCTTGCCATCTTCTGTTCCGCATCATCTGCATCGATATCCGGCATCTTGCCTTTGCCAAGACCACCCATACCGCCAAGTCCGGGGAGCATATTCATAATACTTCCAAGACCGCCCATCTTGCGCATCTGTTTCATACTTTCCAGATAGTCCTCAAAATCAAACTGCGACTTTTTGAGCTTTTCTGTCATCTTACGTGCCTGTTCTTCGTCGATCTCTTCGCCGGCTTTCTCGATCAGGCTGAGTACATCCCCCATACCGAGGATTCTGGAAGCCATACGGTCCGGATAAAACTGCTCCAGATCTGATAACTTCTCGCCCATACCTACATAAAGGATCGGGCATCCGGTGACTGCCTTGATTGAAAGTGCCGCACCACCTCTGGTATCGCCGTCAAGCTTTGTGACGATTACTCCATCTATACCAATCTTCTCATTAAAGTTCTCTGCAACATTCACGGCGTCCTGACCGGTCATTGCATCGACAACGAGAATACTCTGATGAACCTCGACCGTGTTCTTGATCTCCTGCAGTTCTTCCATCATTTCTTCATCAATATGGAGACGTCCTGCAGTATCCAGAATAATCACATTGTTGCCATTTTTTCCAGCATGCTCCAGTGCTGCTTTAGCGATATTCGCCGGCTTCTGGTTATCTCCCATGGAGAACACTTCCACACCCTGCTTCTCTCCGTTGATCTGCAACTGTTTAATAGCTGCAGGTCTGTAGACATCACATGCTACCAGAAGAGGCTTCTTACCTTTCAGTTTGAACTTTCCTGCAAGCTTTGCTGTGGTTGTTGTCTTACCTGCTCCCTGAAGACCCATCATCATAATGACCGTCTTCTGGCTTCCCGGCTGGAATTTAATCTCCGTTGTCTCAGAGCCCATCAGATTCACCAGTTCGTCATTCACGATCTTGATCACCATCTGTCCCGGATTCAGTCCGCTCATCACATCCTGTCCGACTGCACGCTCCTGCACACTTTTTACAAAATTTTTGACAACTTTGAAGTTAACATCTGCCTCCAGAAGAGCCATCTTAACTTCACGCAGAGCCGCTTTTACATCATCTTCTGTAAGTCGCCCCTTGCTTCTTAAATTCTTGAATACGTTCTGAAGTTTTTCTGTCAAACTGTCAAATGCCATGTTATAACTCCTCTATGATCTCTCCCGAAAGCTTTTTCACTTTCTTTATCAGTTCTTTTTCGTCCTGCTCTTCATAATTCTCAAGGAGCAGATCGATCTCATGGACTTTTTCTTTCACAGACATAAACTTCTCCACCAGATGCAGCTTCGCTTCATAATCCTCCAGACTCTTGTTGCAGCGCCGGATCATATCATGAACACCCTGTCTGCTGATCCCCGCATCTCTTGCGATCTCGCTGAGCGAATAATCTTCAAGTACTGCCTGTTCATAAATCTCTTTCTGATGTTTTGTCAGAAGCTCACCATAAAAATCATATAATAATGTCTGCTTTAAAATCTCGTCCATCACTTATCACCTGTGCTATCATATAACAGATTTTCATTGGTGTCAAGTATTTTTTCTTGACATTCGAGAAGTTTTTCTACATGCAGGTTCCCATGTCCCTGTCTCTGGTCATAATACCTTCCCTTTTCACAGGAATTCCACAGTCTGTATTTAAGTTCCAGATTACACATATCCGGGTATTTCTGCAAAACCAGAGCCGCTGCCCCAGACACCGCCGGAGTTGCCATAGAAGTCCCGCTTTTCGGAATATAGGCGTAAGGACTCCTCACCGGATACAGGTAATTGCAGGAATAAATCCGGTTTCCCGGCACGGTAAGATCCGGTTTTTTGATACAATCTCCGGTCGGCCCGCAGCCGGAATACTTCTTTCCCATTTCTTCATCCGCCCCAACTGTGATCACCTTCCGACTGTTTCCCGGGATCGTGATGCTCCCTTCCTTCGGTCCTTTGTTTCCTGCCGCCGTCACAACCACCAGGCCGGCATCCCAGAGCCGTTCTACCCAGAACAGGAGCAATTCATCTTCCGGATCTTTCTTATGAGGAAGAGTTCCAATCGAAATATTGACGATCCGGATCTTCATTTCCTTTTGTTTTAACAGCACGTACCGGATCCCGTTTATCACATCCCGGATTTTTCCACCACCCCTCTGATTCAGCACCTTGACTGCAAAGATCTGCGCCTCCGGTGCCATTCCGCTGTACAGGCCTCTTCCGCTTTTTCCATTTCCGGCAAGAATCCCTGCCACATGGGTTCCGTGTCCGTTGTCATCATATATGGTTTTCTTTCCCTGTACACAGTCCTTCCATCCCACGATGCGACCGGCAAGATCCGGGTGCTGTGTAATCCCTGTATCCAGAACGGCACAAACGACACCCTTTCCGGTGATTTTGTTTTGCATTGTATCCGAACACCAATAGTGGATTTTCCGTTTTAAATCTTTCATATTTAAAAATATCCTTTTTCTATTAGAATATTCTTTCTGAAACCAGATGCCAATTTCTTCGGAACTTTTTTGAAACACTGACATGCCTCCTTACATATGATGAAGTGTAAAGAAACCTTACTGGAGGCTATCAAATATGAGTGAATTAAGTGCAACAAACTGCGGATGTGGAAATTCTATGGATAACTGTGGATGTGGTTGCGGAATGTCTTCCTGCGTATGGATCATTCTTCTCCTCTGCTGCTGTGGCGGATGGGGACGCAATGGCGACGGCTGTGGCTGCGGAAATGACAGCTGCCTGTGGATCATCCTTCTTCTCTGCTGCTGTGGTGGATTCGGAAACGGATTCGGAACTGGATGCGGTAATGGATGCGGATGTGGAAACGGCTGTGGCAACGGCGGATGCGGCTGCTAGTTACGAAACTCAGACTCCATTCGTTCAGACAGACCAAAGGCGGGGCAAATTATATCCCCGCCTTTCTTATGTTTTATTTTTGTGCTTCTCCTGTTGCTTTTCGCGCGCCTCTTCCTGCTCCTTTTCCTTTTTCTTTCGCAAACATTCTTCATCCACTTCATAGATTGCATTTCCATCAATGATAATCCGGCTGCTCATTTACCAAAATCCTTCCATTATTTCTTCCTTTGCTTTATTATATGTGGATCTCATATTTTCCGTCTTCTTTACATATATATTTATAACGCTGAACCGTGGAGGACATATGGAAAAGAAACCGCCCCTTGTCATGACGCCATTTGACGAGTCTCTCACGAATGATTTTCTTCAGCTTGTCAAAATCATTCTTCCCTATCTGCCCGATCACGTTCAGCGTATAGCTGGCATTTATGTGAAACTTGCGGAACTTATGAATGCCTTTTACTGTTTCCAACCTCCTTATTATCATAACCGCAGAGGGCGGCTGCGAAAGCAGGAGAAAGATCCGGGCAGCATGTTTGAAGCAGTTGTACCCTATCTTTCTCCTGAAAAAAGAGAAATGTTCGATTCCTTTTCCGGAATATGGCAGATGATGGAAATGATGAAAGAGATGGACTTTGGAGATCCTGCAAATATGGCAGATATGATGAATGGATTTCAGGCAGCCCGGGATATGCCGGATATGATGAGTGGATTTCAGGCAGCCCAGGATATGCCGGATATGATGAGTGGATTTCAGACAGAAAGGATGGATGAAAATGAACGAATGGATGGAGCATCCGGATCTTGCGAATCTGGATCCGCTGAAACAGGAGCTGATCCGGAAAGCGGCGATGAAAGCCGGTGGCAAGAACGGGAAAGCGCTGGTACCGGTGATGATGTCGCTGATCACCGGCGCGAATAAACGGGGAATCCGGTTTACCCCTGATGAAATTTCGCTGATTCTTTCAGTGATCAAAGAAGGGAAAAGTAAAGAGGAGCAGGCACAGATTGACCAGATGGTGCAGATGATCCGGGCAATACAGGCAGGAAAACAGCCACCGGGTACCGGAAGGCGATAAAAATTGCCTTGCCCGTCAATCAATGCTATAATGAACGGCAGAAATGCACTTCAGGAGGAGCTTATGACAACGATCAAACTTACCATAGAATACGACGGAACCCGCTATCCGGGCTTTTCCACAAAGAAAAAAAGCGCCAGCATCGAATCAAAGCTTACACTGGCGATCAGGGATGTAACCGGACAGTCCACACAGCTTTTTGCTGCCGTAAAGACAGAACCGGGTGTTCACGCAGCACATCAGATTGTAAGTTTTCAATTAGAAAAAGAATCTTTTTCAGGCAATACAGAACTGTTAAAAATGAAATTAAACGCAGCTCTTCCGGCAGATATCGCAGTCACTTCACTGGAAATCGCAGATGAACGTTTTGTGGCTTCTCTCGCGGCAAAAAGCTGCACCTATACCTGCCGGATCGCCACAGATCCTGCCATAGCATTATTTTCCCGTCCGTACACCTGTGTTGTAACCGAGTCTCTTGACCTGGAAGCCATGCGGCAGGCAGCGCAGCTTCTTACCGGTACGCATGACTTTGCCGCATTTTCAAACGGACGTACTAAAAAAAGTACAGTGCGCACTGTAGAAACGATCAAAATTAACCGCGAAGGCCAACTGATACAGATTCAGCTGACTGCAAATAGTTTTCTCAGGCATATGCCACAGCTTCTTGCCGGCAGCATTCTCACTGCAGGAAAAGAAAAAAAGACAGACGGAACTACGCTGACTCTTGCTGGTGTAGAATCAGCAGCTCCCGCCTGTCCTTCGCATGCATTCACCCTGACAGATGTACAGCTCCGTTGATCTATCCTTCGATGATCTTCACATAAAAGGTACGGTTTCTTGGTCCGTCAAACTCGCAGAAATACAGATCCTGCCAGATACCAAAGACGATCTCTCCATCATGGATGATCAGCGTCTGTGACGGTCCGACCATCGTCGTCTTCATATGTGCATGCGAATTTCCTTCTGCATGCTGGTAGAAGAACTGTTCTGTCGGAAATACTTTTTCAAAACCACACAACATATCATGTACCACATCCGGATCCGCATTTTCATTGATCGTAAATCCGGCTGTCGTATGTGGTGAGAAGATCACAGCAATCCCTTCTCTTACACCGCTTTTTTCGATGTCTTCCCTTACCATTCCTGTTACCTTTGTCATTTGCTGTGATGCGTTTGTCGCAATCTGATGTTCGTACAGATGCATATGCACACCTCCTTATTTTTCCAGATAAGCCTCAAGTCTCGAAAGCTCTCTTTTCATCAGTTCATATCCATGATCGTAGAAAGCCATCAGCTTATCATAATCTTTCTCCAGTCTGGATACCGGCTTCATTTCCGGGCGAAGGACGAAGATCTTCCCTTCTTTTTCCAGCTTTTCTATATACTCTTCTGTCCGGTTATACATCGCTGGTCTACGGATACAGGTACGGACAAGTTCCGGATATTTACTGTACATCTTCCGGTATAACTTACCGACCGCTTTGGAAGTCGGTTTTTTGCGGTAGCCCTCCGGTCTCGTCAAAATAAGGACTATTTTTTTTATTCCCTTTTCCTGCACATGCTTTACCGGAATGGAATCGGCAAGTCCACCATCCAGATACGGAATCCCGTCTACATTTACGATCGGACATACAAGTGGCATACTGCTGCTGGCGCGGCAGATCTTCATCAGCCGGTCTCTGTCGCTCTCTTCGGTCATATATTCGGCATTTCCCGTAAGACAATTGGTTGTCACGATCTCACAGGTCATATCATTTGAAAAATAAGTATCAAAATCAAACGGAAAGAGTTCATTCGGATATTTATTGAATACCATATCCATATCCAGAAGACTTCTTTCTTTTACAAAATCTTTAAGTCCGTAATAATAGCTGTATTCCTTTCCTCTGTGGATCATACAGTCCCTTGTCCTGCCGATCTGCTTTGAAACATAATCGACCGCATTACAGGAACCTGCCGATACGCCGACCACATAAGAAAAATACAGATCCTTTTCCATCAAATAATCCAGTGCGCCGGAAGTGAATACGCCTCTTGTTGCGCCGCCTTCCAGTACCAGTCCTGCTTCTGTCAAAACACTCGCTCCTTTCGTCCTGCCATGCTGTATATTTCGTGTATGATTTATAAGTATACCACAAATTCTTCCTTATGTTAATGCTTATTCTCTTGCGAAAATTGTGCAGTCATGTTACCATAGTGAACGTAATGCAAAAATTGAAACGATGATTCTATTTGAATAAGGAGAATTTTTATGATTAGTACAAGTAATATCACCCTCCGCGTAGGGAAGAAAGCCTTGTTTGAAGATGTAAATATTAAATTTACAGAGGGCAACTGCTACGGTCTGATCGGAGCAAACGGAGCCGGAAAATCTACATTTCTTAAGATACTTTCCGGACAGCTTGAGCCGACCAGCGGAGAAGTTATCCTCACACCAGGCGAACGTCTTTCCTTCTTACAGCAGGACCACTTCAAATACGACCAGTATCCGGTTCTTGATACCGTAATCATGGGAAATGCCCGTCTTTACGAGATCATGAAAGAAAAAGAAGTAATCTACGCCAAGGAAGATTTCACAGACGAGGATGGGATCAAGGCAAGTGAACTGGAAGCAGAATTTGCAACCCTGAACGGATGGGAAGCAGAATCTGATGCCGCTTCTCTTTTGAACGGACTTGGAATTGAGACAGAACTTCACTACAATATGATGAGCGAGCTGACCGGTGCACAGAAGGTCAAAGTCCTTCTTGCACAGGCACTTTTCGGTAATCCGGATATTCTTCTTCTGGATGAGCCTACCAACCACCTGGATCTGGATGCGATCGCATGGCTGGAAGAATTCCTGATCAACTTCGATAATACCGTTATTGTTGTTTCCCATGACCGTTATTTCCTGAATAAGGTCTGCACACAGATCGCCGATATCGATTACGGCAAGATCCAGCTCTACGCCGGTAACTACGACTTCTGGTACGAATCCAGCCAGCTGCTGATCCGTCAGATGAAAGAAGCCAACAAGAAGAAAGAAGAAAAGATCAAGGAGTTACAGGACTTTATTTCACGATTCAGTGCCAATGCGTCCAAGTCCCGTCAGGCAACTTCCCGTAAGCGCGCCCTGGAAAAGATCCAGCTTGATGAGATCCGCCCATCCAGCCGTAAATACCCTTACATTGATTTCAAACCGAACCGCGAGATCGGTAATGAAGTCCTGATGGTCGAAGGCTTATCCAAAACCATCAATGGGGAAAAGATTCTGGACAATCTTTCCTTCACGCTGAACCGGGATGACAAAGTTGCATTTGTCGGTGGAAATGAATTTGCCAAAACTGTTCTCTTCCAGATCCTGATCGGAGAAATGGAGCCGGATGAAGGTACTTATAAATGGGGAATCACCACTACACAGGCATATTTCCCGAAGGACAGTGGAAAAGAATTTGACAATGACGATACCATCGTAGAATGGCTGACTCAGTATTCGGAAGAAAAGGATGTTACCTATGTACGTGGCTTCCTTGGAAGAATGCTTTTCGCCGGTGACGACGGTGTGAAGAAGGTTAAAGTTCTTTCCGGTGGGGAAAAGGTACGCTGTCTGTTATCCAAGATGATGATCTCCGGTGCCAACGTACTGATCCTCGACGAGCCTACTGACCACCTGGATATGGAATCCATCACTGCACTCAACAATGGAATGAAGAAGTTCCCTGGCGTACTTCTGTTCTCTTCAAGAGACCACCAGATCGTTGAAACGACAGCAAACCGTATTATGGAAATTCTTCCGGGTGGAAAGATGATCGACAAGATCACAACTTACGATGAATACCTTGCGTCTGACGCAACTGCTGCAAAGAGACAGGCAATTCTGGATCTGAATACAGAAGAACAAGATGACTAAATATTTATCTTGGTATTACATTTAGACTAATGTATAATAAATCAGGACTAAAACTCAGGTAGTTCCCCCGAACAATTGAAGTTCGGCCCGACACCCGAGTTTTAGTCCTTTTTTTATCCTTGTATATTCTTTTTTTCTCTATATTACAGGCTTCCAATAAACCGTTCAAATGCTGCCCTGCCTTCTTCTGTCTGCTTATAAACACCGGCATCTTCCAGCACCTGGTTAAATACCTGTCCGATTTCCTCATGGAGAATGTCCATGATATTTTCTTTCGTAATGTCTGTATATTTTGGAAGGAATTCTTCTACCCAGTCTGCATGCTTTTCAAGCACTTCATTGCTGCGGATATCCTTTCCTTCAAGGATTGCATCTGCAAGCTGTTCCATCTCACTTTTCAGTCTTGACGGCAGCACTGCAAGTCCCATTACCTCGATCAGACCAATATTCTCTTTCTTGATGTGATGTAATTTTGCATGAGGATGGTAAACGCCAAGCGGATGTTCTTCTGTCGTAATATTGTTTCTGAGAACAAGATCCAGTTCAAAATACCCATCCCTGATCCTGGCGATCGGAGTGATCGTGTTGTGCGGTTCTCCGTCCGTCTCAGCAAAGATAAATGCTGCTTCGTCTGTATAAGATCTCCAGCACGTCAAAATATGGTCAGCCGCGCTGATCAGACGTTCTTTTTCTTTGCACTGCAGACGGATAACAGACATTGGCCATTTTACCATTCCGGCGCGCACATCTTCATACCCCGGAATCACATATTCTTTAATAACCGGAGCTTTTGCCATTGCAAATTCATGATTTCCGCCCTGGAAATGATCATGGCTTAAAATTGATCCGCCTACGATCGGAAGATCTGCATTGGAGCCAACAAAATAGTGTGGAAACTGGCTGACAAAATCCAACAGCTTTGCAAAGGTTGCACGCTCAATTTTCATCGGCACATGCTCTCCGTTGAAAACGATGCAGTGTTCATTGTAATACACATACGGTGAATACTGGAATCCCCAGTCTTTTCCATCAATCCTGACTGGAATGATCCGGTGATTCTGTCTTGCCGGATGATTGACGCGACCGGCGTAGCCTTCATTTTCCTTACACAGCTGGCATTTCGGATAACCGCTCTGCGCGGCATTTTTTGCTGCCGCGATCGCTTTCGGATCTTTTTCCGGTTTGGACAGATTGATGGTGATCTCCATTTCCCCATATGGTGTCTCTGTGATCCATTTCTGATCCTTTTTAATCCGGTATCTGCGGATATAGTCGCTGTCCTGACTGAGTTTATAAAAATAATCGGTCGCTTTTTTCGGTCCTTCCTGATACAGTTCATAGAATTTATGGCTTACCATGCTCGGCAGCGGGACCAGTTTTCCCATGATTTTTGTATCAAACAGATCCCGGTACACAATCGAATCACTAATCAATCCTTTTTCCACCGCATAATCTGTAATCTCCTTCAGAATCTGTTCCAGCTCCTCTGCACCCCTGCTTCCTGGTGTCTCCTCGTAAGACTCCAGCCCAAGTGCCTCTAAAATCTGATTGGTAACAAATATTTTATCTTCCGGTGCTACAAGCCCCGTATCTAATCCATACTGTACCAGTTCTGTAATTGCCTGATCGATCATTTTTCTTCCTCCAAATCTTTCTGCTCGTCTTATATCCATCCATTTTCAATGCAGCACATTTTTCAGCACCGCATCCTCTATTTATGCAGATAGCAAACTAAAATCTGTATTTATGTCTAACCTTGACAGCTAGCATATTTTCGTTTACGCGATTACTTTCATTCCACCATATTTACGAACCTTTAATACGTGGCAGGAACCTTCTCCAAATACTGCATCCAATGCTTTTCTGTACTCTTCTACAAAATCATTCTTCACAAATGCCTGAATGGTTCCGGCAAATCCGCCTCCATGCACACGGCATACTCCATGGTTTCCAAGTACATTTTCGCTGACTGCAAGGGCAATGGATACTGCCTGGTTCTGCACGTCACGGTTGGTATATACATTCTGAAGATATTTGAAAGAGGAATCTCCGGATGCTTTGATCATATTAAGGAAATCTTCAAATCTTCCTTCGCGAAGGGATGCAACCTGTGCTGCAACTCTCGCATTATCACCGAAGAAATGCATAGCCCGAAGCACCGGACGGTCTCCAAGCTTCTCACGGAGTGCCGGGATCGCTGCGAAAAATTCTTTTTCATCTACGTCGCGGAGAACTTCTTTTCCAAAATATGTTGCAATAGCTTTCATATCCGCCGGAATCTGTGCATAATCCGGTGTCAGATCCTGATGAGAACCTTTGGTATCTACGATGCACAGACTGCATGCATGATTTTCAAAATCTACATCTACTTTTTCTACAACCGGAGCCTTTGGATCTTTGAAATCAATGTGGATCAGTCCACCAACCGCGCAGGCTGTCTGGTCCATCAGACCACTTGGCTTTCCAAAGTAAACATTTTCAGAATACTGACCAATCTGTGCAATCTCTACCATGCTGATCTGCATATCGTTGTAAAGTCCGGAAACGATGGTTCCGATGATTGTTTCAAATGCTGCAGATGAGGAAAGTCCTGCTCCGATCAGCACATCACTTGTCACATAAGCATTGAATCCACCAATCTTGTATCCGCGTTCTTTCAGTCCTGCAAGTACGCCACGGATCAGTCCGATCGATGTCCCTTCTTCTTTGTCAACCTTTTCTACATCATTTGCATCGATAACGATCATATCATATCCTTCAGATACCACACGGACGGTCATATCTTCATTTTTATTTACAATTGCGATCGCATCCAGATTAATAGAAGTTGCAAGCACCATTCCGTGCTGATGATCTGTATGATTTCCACCAACTTCACTTCGTCCCGGTGCGCTGTATACTTCTACTTCTCTGTCCCCATACAATTTCTGATACTCTGCCATCGCTTTTACATAGCGTTCTTCCTGATGTGCAATCACACTTTCATCAATATAAATATCTTTTAATGTATCACGGTACACGCCCTGTTTCATTTCTTCCATAAGTTTTGTAAGCTGTTTCATCTTCATTTCCTCCAAATACATTTTCGATTCTGCTTTGATAATTGTATTATAAAATATATTTAGTAAATTTGCAATATATATTTACTAAATATTTCGATAAATTTACTAGTGAATTTTTGTACAGTTCTACATAATTCTTTCACTTTCCATTTTTTTACTCCTCTGTTATAATAGAAGAATCAGAAATTTTTTAACAAGGGGGCCGCTTATGGCAACAATCAAAGATATTGCTTCTGCTGCCGGTGTTTCTGCCGCAGCAGTTTCACGTATACTGAATAATGACGAGACACTCAATGTTTCACCGGAAACCCGACAGAAAGTACTGGATACTGCAAGAGAGCTGCATTATGTAAAGCGCGGACGTCCTTCTGTCAAATCACTTTTTACCCTTGGGATCGTTCAATGGTTCTCTTCCCAGCAGGAACTGGAGGATAATTATTATCTTCTGATCCGTCAGGGAATTGAAGATTACTGCCTCTCACACAATATCCAGATTGTACGCACCTACAAAAGCGACATCAATTACATGAACGTTCTGAAGGATGTAGACTGTCTGATCTGTATCGGCAAATTCAGCCAGGAGGAAATTTCTTATCTGTATGAGATGAATTCGTGCATCCTGTTCCTGGATATGCCGGTAAACGATGACCGGATTTCCACGATCATTCCGGATTTCGGTGAGGCAGTTACAGAGGCTCTGGATTATCTGACCGGGATTGGGCATCGGGAAATCGGTTTCTTTACCGGAAAAGAATATATCGGCGAAAATCATCTCTATCCGGATTACCGGAAAAAAGTCTTTATTGATTACTGTGATGCACACGATCTGATTTATGAGCCTTATATCCAGGAGGGTGTCTTCCAGATTTCTTCTGGTTATGAGATGGCATGCAATCTGATCAACGGCGGCAAACTGCCGACGGCGATCTTTGCAGCAAGTGATCCGATCGCTTTTGGTGCGATCAAAGCCTTTACCGAACACGGGATTCGTGTTCCGGAGGATATTTCCATCGTAGGCTTTGATGATATCAATATGGCACAGTTTTCTGCTCCACCGCTGACAACGGTCAGTGCGCCGGCTTATCATATGGGAATGTACGGTGCTTCTATTCTGCAGCATCTCCTGAGGGAGCATCCGGGACCTGCACTTAAGATCAAACTGCCGTGTAAGCTGGTTGTCCGGAATTCGTGTAAAGCGATTAAAAAATAGATTCTTATCTGCCTAAATATACCGATGAATTTTATCTGACATCAAAAACTCCCATCCGGAGAAAAAATGAGTTTTAATTGACTCACTTTTCTCCGGATGGGAGTTTTTCTTAGTTAAGCAATTCATCAGAAAGCCTTTAGGACATCAAATAACTTTCTACCAGTCCTGCACTGACTCTTTATAATAAGTCACATTTTCCTGCAAAATTTGTATTTTTCCATCTTTCACTTCCGCGATTGATACCGCACAGTTCTTATGTACCCCCTGCTGCCAGTACCCGGAAATCGGCAGACCTTTCATCAGGCTCAGAATCCCGCAAAGTGCTGCACCATGTGTGGATAAAAGTACATTTTTATCCTGAAGCTCTTCTTTCTGATAAAGCTCTTCCAGAAAATTATTCAGACGTGACCGCACTTCTTCGAAGGATTCCCCTCCTTTTGGCGGCTGATACACTTCCGGTGCATTAAAAAAGTTGCGAAATCCAGGATCCGGAATATTCCATCCCTCTTCTCTGCAGCAAAGACCCTCAAACTCTCCAAAGCTCATCTCCTGGATCCGCTTATCCGGAACAATCGGAACCTCTCTGTCCCCCAGGACGAGCCGTGCCGTCTCTGCTGCCCTTTTCAGCGGGCTTGTGTAGCAGACCGCAAACGGTACATCTGCGAGTGCCGGAGCCGTTTCTTTTGCAAGTAGTTTTCCAAATTCATTCAGCGGAATATCCACCTGTCCCTGTAATTTTCTTTTTTTATTCCAGTCCGTCTCTCCATGACGGATCATATATATTTTCATCTCTTAGCTTCCTCCTGCTATCATAAAAAACACACGCATCCTCCGTGCCAGTCAGCATAGCGATTGACACGGGAGTTAACAGTAACGATTATAGCACATTTTTCACCTTTCTTCCACCAAAAGGCTTGTTATTAAACTTTATGACAGTTATAATGATGTTGGGGTCAAAAGGAATTTTGACCCCCTTTGATACCAGATTGCTACGTGCTTTGCACTCTCGCAATCCTCAAAAACATTCGTAATCCGCTCATTTTTCTTTGAAAAATGGCTACTTACTCATGTTTTTGGCGGGTCAAGAGGTCAAAAAACCTCTTGCAAGCAAGCTTGCAACGGCTTTCTGACCTTTTGACCCTGGTATTTCATAATAAACATAGTACAAAAAAGGAGATACTTGATTATGGAGAAAATTACCAGTTTCACAATAGACCATTTGAAGCTTGTTCCTGGACTTTACGTCTCACGTAAGGATTTTGCCGGCGAACAGGTCATCACAACCTTTGATATCCGCATGACCAATCCGAATGAAGAACCGGTTATGAATACTGCAGAGGTTCACACCATCGAACATCTTGGTGCAACCTTCCTTCGTAACCACAGGGACTACGCATCAAAAACACTTTACTTTGGACCAATGGGATGCCGTACCGGCTTCTACCTTCTTCTTGTAGGTGATTATGAATCAAAAGATATCGTTCCTCTGATGAAAGAAATGTTTGCTTTTATCGCAGACTTCAATGGGGACGTACCGGGAGCTGCTGCAAAAGACTGCGGAAACTATCTGGACATGAACCTTCCGATGGCAAATTATATGGCAAAAAGATATCTGACTGAGGTTCTGGAAAATATTACAGAAAAACAGCTGGTTTATCCTGAATAAGCCTTACTATATGAATCTGAAAATGGGAGCCGAACATACTATCCATTGATTTTCTTCAAATGTTCCTGTATGTTTGCTCCCATTTCTGTTTTCAACCAAGCTCTCTATGATACACTTTCGGAATTTCGGAATTGCTACCAGAACCTCTCTTCCGTTGCAACATAATCTGCCGGAAGATCAAATTCTTCGGTCTCAATTTCTTCTACGATCTGCATTTCATAAGCAACTGCGATCCGGCAGATATCTTTCCGTTTTTCAAAATAACGATCATAAAATCCACCGCCATAACCGACCCGGTTCTTTTTTTTATCAAAAACACTTCCCGGCAGGATTGCCAGTGTAGTCTGTCCTTCTCCGGCTTCATAAACAGGACATTCTTTTTTCGGCTCCAGGATGCCATAAGCCCCCTTTTCCAGATCCCCAAAAGAATGTATCCGATAAAACTCCATCTCTTTTCCCGCTACCCGTGGCACATAGACCTTTTTTCCAAGCTCCCATGCCTTCTCGATCAGTGTTCCGGTTGCCACCTCTCCACGAAAATCAATATACGCAAGAAGGTTGTCTGCATTTTTAAATGTCTCTGTCTCTTCAATGCGTCTCATGATCCGCAGGCTCTTCTCCTGAACCTCTTCTTTTGGAAGTGCCTGTCTCATTTTCAGAATTTTTGTCCTAATTTCCTTTTTTCTGTCCATATTTCTCACCCAGATTTGTAATGGATCCATCCTTTTCCTTGATTGAAATGTTATTAAGCTGTCCACGAAGATTTCTTTTGAACGCATCTACATATTCCCGTCTGAGAATCTGCTGTTCTTTTTTCTCTGCCTCTGTCAGTCCTTCTGCTTTTGATTTTCTATATAACTCATTAATGCGTTCAATTTTTGTTGTCTCCATTTTTCTTTTGTCCCTTCTTTGTTTTTCTATATAATAATGTTATCTTTTTTAATCAGCTGGAATAATTTTCCAGGAACCCATAAAGCTTGTCTTTTCCCTCTAACCGCTTTCCCTCCCGGATCTCTTTCTGCAGCTCTTCCGGAAGCTCTTCGACACGGATATTCGTATATTCATAAATGCTTGTCTGGTCGTCCAGATAAACGATCACATATCCGTTGCGGTTTTTCAGATAATACACCCCTTCTTTGTGTGCACCACCCTGAGTGCTGACTGTCTGTTCTGTTTCCTGCTGCTCCGTCTGTTCTGTCCTTGCAAGTTCTTTCCTGTAATTATAATCCGCGTAATATGCATAAGACAGGATCGCAAGAATCAGAAGAGTCCCCGTCAAAAGACCAATATGATATCTTGTTTCCATAAGGAACACTCCTTTTTCTACAAGTATTGGTCTGCTTGGAGGATTTTATTCATTGTGGGGAAATCTTTTAGGTTGTGATACCAAATCATCCACAGCTTAGTAATATCTGCGTTCTTTTAACAAATGGCATTTTTTGCAGACTATTACAATCTGGTGGCCTTTCGGGAGACCGAGGAGTTCTTTTTCGGACATACCACCCATTTTGAGGAGAACGACTGCGTATACCGCTACTGCCACGATGAGGGCGATCAGGGTTGCGATTCTTCCTCCGATGAAGGTGTCAAGTACGAAATGAACTGCCCATGCCAAAATTGCCATAACAGCTCCGGCGATAGACGGAATGGCAAAAGTCTTACGGCTCTCCTGAAGATATCCACATGCTTCACGGATATCATGTGCATTCATGATACACATGCATAAAGAGAACACAATCTTACTTCCAATCAGTGCATAAATGCCCCATTTGAACATAACAAGCATAATAAACAGAGATACAATATGTAGTATCAGGGATACCGTTGCATTTTTTACCGGTTCCATCATACGGTCCAGACCCTGAAGCACTGTATTCGTAACGGTTGAAAGTGAATAAAATACCAGAGAAATCGCTCCAACCTTCAGCATAATTCCCTGTGTTACATTATCTACATTCGGCCACAGGAAATCCATGATCGGCTGACCAAGTGCAAAGAATCCGAACGCGCTTGGAATCGCGATCAGCATCGTATAACGGATAACCATGTAAATCCGGTTATGTAACAGTCTTCTGTCATGATTCTCTGCCGCGCTTACAAGCCCCGGGATCACAGATGATCCCAATGCACTCGCAACGGCAAGCGGTACGTTGAACAGGGTATAATACTGTCCTAATTTACCAAGAAGCTCTGCACAGACCGCCTCACTGGTTCCCTGTGCACCCATGATCTTATTGAACATAGCACTGTCAATAACATTTGCACTGTTATAAATCGTTGTACTTAAAATGATCGGTGCGATCGTCAGAATCAGGATCTTGAAAATCGCATGGTAATCATCCAGTTCTGTCGAGGTATCCCGCTTCATCTGCCGCATCATCGGCTTGCGGAATGCCACATAGCAGAACAGTAAGAACAACAGACCGATCAGCGCACCGGCTACTGTACCAAGTGTCCCTCCTGCTGCGGAATAGGCTGGTCCTAAAAGGTTATTCCCCTGCACCTTAGCCATCTGTTTTCCATTTTCCAGAAGAACGGCTGCACCTACAACGCTGACAATCGCATTGAGAAGCTGTTCAATGATCTGCGAAATTGCAGTCGGGATCATCGTTCCCATTCCCTGGAAATAGCCACGAAAAACTGCCATAATCGCACAGATCAGAAGTCCGGGAGCAAGCACCTTCAAAGAATAGCAGCTCATTTTGGCTCCCATCAGATATTCTGCGATCGCCTCTGCTCCAAAAAATACGATCACCATGATCGTGACACCAGACAGCGTAGCTATAATCAGCGATGTCTTCAATACCCTGAATGCATTTTTCCGCTCTCCTGCCGCCATTTTGAGAGACACCAGCTTTGATACCGCAACCGGCAGACTGTAAGACGAAATGATCAGAGCAATAGAATACACCTGAAATGCCATATCATAATAGCCCTGTCCTTTAAGCCCCATAATATTGAGCATCGGGATCCGGTATACTGCCCCGATGATCTTTGTGATAATACCGGCTGCCGCAAGGATGCTTCCCTGCATCAGAAAGCTGCCGCCCTTTGATTTTTTCTTTTTACCCATACGTTATAACCTCATACTTTTATCTATCTTGTAATTCCCAGCATCTCCAGAACTTCCCGCTGTTTCTTTTCCATCACGAGCCGTTCTTCATCTTCCATATGGTCATAACCTAACAAGTGCAACATACTGTGCGCAATAAGGAAAGCAAATTCACGTTCTACCGAATGGCCATATTCTTCTGCCTGCTCTTTTGCACGCTCTTTGGAAATCACAATATTGCCGAGCATCAGTTCTCCGGTCTCCGGATCAAATGAACTGTCATCTGTATCCAGATATGCATAATCAGCCGGTGACGGGAATTCCGTCATCGGAAATGACAGGACATCGGTTGCACGGTCGATTCCGCGAAATTCCAGGTTCATCTGCCGGATCTCTTCGTTCATCGTAAGAAGAAGTTCTACCTGCGCCTCATACGGACACTTCTCATAATCCAGGACTGCATCTGCTACTTTTGTCGCCAGTTCTTCATAAGGCAGCTTTAAATCCAATGCTCCCTCATCCTCTAAAAATAGTCTCATCTTGTTCCTCGTTTCTTTCTGTCCCTAGTGTGGGATTTTTTCTGTTCCTGCTTCTGCTCATATTCCTCGTACGCTTTAACAATTCGCTGTACCAGCGGATGTCTGACAACATCCCGGCTGGTCAGACGGCAAATCGAAATATCTTCCAGATTCTTTACTACATTCACTGCCACATCAAGTCCGGATGTCTGTCCTGCCGGAAGGTCTTTCTGTGTAGAGTCTCCGGTGATCACGACTTTGGATCCAAAACCAATACGTGTCAGGAACATCTTCATCTGCGCCGGTGTGGTATTCTGTGCTTCATCCAGAATAATAAACGCGTTGTCAAGGGTTCTGCCTCGCATATAGGCAAGAGGTGCAACCTCGATCAGCCCTTTTTCTGAATTCTTGATAAAGCTTTCTGCTCCCATGATCTGATAAAGTGCATCATAAAGTGGTCTTAAATATGGATCGATCTTGCTCTGCAGATCTCCCGGCAAAAAGCCAAGCTTTTCTCCTGCTTCAATTGCCGGACGTGTCAGAATGATACGCCCCACTTCATTGCGTTTGAATGCCGTGATCGCCATTGCCATCGCCAGATAAGTTTTACCGGTTCCGGCAGGGCCAAGACCAAAGGTGATCATCTTTTCCCGGATCGCATCCACATATTTCTTCTGTCCGAGCGTCTTTGGTTTGATTGGTTTTCCCTGAAGTGTATGACAGATCAGGTCTTTATCAATTGTCAGAATATCTTCCGTACTGTCTTCCATCGTAAGGGACAGGGCATAGTCTACATTCTGCTCCTGGATCGTGTTCCCGCGTCTGGAAAGCTCGGTAAGCTGCGACAATACCTGCTGCGCCCTCTCAACATTCTTTTCTTCCCCAAGAACTTTCACCTTTCCATCCCGCGCGATCAGTGTAACATGTAAGGCTCTCTCAATTTTTTTTGCAAATATATCAAACTGGCCAAACACATTTTTTTCATGGTCAGCCGGTATGTCTATCATGGTCTCAAGAATTCCCATAAATCAGTTTCCTTCCTGCTGTATATTTTCTTCATCTGCCTTCGGCAGTTCATGTACCGTTCCTTTTTGTAAAGTTCCGAACGGTCCGGATAAAACCAGTTCCCCCTTTGCCGAATACTGGTTCGTCTCCCTGTATATTTTAACATCATTCTCTGAAATTTGAACCCCTTTTTTCTCTAATCGGGCGCAAAACTTCTCAAAATTATAAGACAGAATTTCTCTTGCTTCCCTGTCTGTATAAGAAATCTCCTCTTTCCTGCTCTCTTTGCTCTGTTCAACCCTTACCGAGACCGGAAACGGAAAATGTCTCTCCAGATATAGGGTATATCTGCAGGTCAGTGCATTATATTCCGGGTAAGGCAGCTCCCGTCTGCCAAAAAGATACAGCCTCCCCGGTGTTTCTATCCAGAGCCTCAAGCTCTTCTTGCCGGTATCTTTCCATATCGGATGCAGCCTGTCAAGAATATCTGTATACGCAACCGTTGTCTGTGCTATTATGTCTGCATCCGATACCTGGTACCGGTATCCTGCCACCTCATCTGAATCATTCTTTACTTCCACACTCCCACTCACAAGGATCTCTCCTTTTTTTACCTCACTGCCTTCCCGGACAAGCGGAGCCCCTTTTCGTGTAATGATCTTCTGAATGATTCCATCCGCTTCTGCCACAATATCCATCGGTGCTTCCGCCTCAGATTCTGTCTGCAGTTCCTTCCGGTCAGGATTCTCCCTGACTTTAATCTTCAGACAACTCCCATGAACATAAGCTGAAACCCAGATAATATCATCGTATTCCATACGGATATCTTTTTCAATCCGGTCACAGTCTACATTCTTTTTTGCCATTCCGCAGGCAATTCCCTTTTCTGCCAGAAAAGAAAGCAAAACCTCATCTGTCCTTGCAAGGTTTCCATCAATCTGAATCTTCCATATAAAAGAAGAAAGCAGAAAGATCAGACAGATTGCGATGACCGCTCCTGTAAAAAAAAGCTTCCGTCCACGGTATTTATGTATAAAAAACGGGACTCCTCTTTTCTGGGTGATTCGTACCTTTGCCCTGCTCTTCCTTACCAGTGGTCGCAGTCTGCGAAAATCCCGGACGCGGATATTCATCTCATATGCCCCTTTTGCCGGTCTCAGATTCCAGAGAAAAATCCCATGATAACAGCAAAGATTTAAAAAACGTTCCGGTGAATATCCTTCGACTCTGATGCGCAGGTATCCGGCAAGATTATTCAGAATATATCGCAGCATCTTCGTCATCCCTTCCTAAGAATACTCAATTTTCTCTACCTTTCCGGTAATCTTCATATCGGTTGTCGTATAGTAGTTGATCTCAAGTGATTTCCCTGTGATGCGAATCTGCCCACTACGTACGTTTATGCGGATCAGCTGTTCGGTATATTCCAGAATTCCACGGTAATTCTCTATATTCACTTCATAATGCCCTGTAAGAGTCAGAATCGGGACACCCAGCACCACATCCTTCGGCAAATTTGCTGCATCTGCCATGCGATACCTTCGTGTCCCGTCTTCTTGTTCGGATCTCTGTCTCATATTGCCGCATATACCGTTTTGTTGACAGTGTATGCTCCAGAACCACATAATATTCCTATGCTGTATAATTGCTGAATTTTCCCGGGATCAGTCTTCCCGCACATGCATGAATTTCAATCTGACCTTTTTCTCCGGCGATAAACTTTAATACTGTTGTCTCATCTGACGGTTCCGGTGTCGGTCTGCCAATCGTAAGCACATTTTTCTTTGCGTAAGTTATAAAGGTATATTCACTGCCCGGCCGCAGAGAACAGATAGGCCTGCCATTTAAGAAAAATGCATCCTGTCCGCCGGTATAACCGCCCTCTTCTTCGATAATACGGATCGTTGCCGGAGCAAAAAGACAATCCGGTTCCTGCTGTGGCTGTCCCCAGACATTCTGTTGATTATTCCAGCTGTTCTGATTCTGATTCCATCCATTCTGTTGATTGTTCCAGCCGTTCTGATTCTGGCTCCAGCCATTTTGCTGATTATCCCAGCCGTTCTGATTCTGGTTCCAGCCATTCTGTTGATTATCCCTGCCGTTCTGATTCTGGTTCCAGCCATTTTGCTGATTATCCCAGCCGTTCTGGTTCTGATTCCATCCACCTGACTGATTATTCCATCCATCTGGCTGGTCTTCTGGTCTGTAATTTCCCATCGGTGCTTTTTTTGCAACCCAGTAAGAAGTGAAACCGCCAATTGCAGCTCCGATAATTCCAAAAACATATGCCCCGTAAAATGCATTATCACCTGCATTTAAAAGCTGCATCAGCCAGACCCCGACAAAAGTACCGGTAAATTCAAGGCCAAACCACAATCCCAGTGTCAATGCACGATATTTTTTTGGATTCTGTCCTCTTTCTATCGCGTGCTTTCCATTCACACGCCAAAGCCATATAAGACAAATAATTTCTAACATTTGTTTTCCCTCTTTCGCGCTTGTATTTTGTTACATAAAGGTATTATATCGTCAATCGCAACCGAAAACAATCCGTTATTCTGTGAAAACTTTATAAAATCGAACAGACTGGCTCATCCATGATCCGGATATACAAAAAATCGATCCTACTTTTCCTGTGATTGTAAGATCGATTTTTTATTTCTTTGTTATACTTGAATTCTCGCTGCGGCGTCCTGGCTGATAGCGAACCGCTTCTGGTCAGATGCTATGATCATCATACCACTGGCATCATTCTGGATCACATGGATTTCGCTGCCCTCTTTGATTTTGAATTCCTTTAATTTTTCCAGCACCTCCGGCACTCCGAACATCCATTTGATCGTGTACCGTTTTCCCGGAACAGCTGTTGATAATGCCTGCATTTTTACACCTTCTTTTTTTCTCCTTTGACTTTCCTACAGTATACCCGCTTTCATATTAGTTAGTCAACAGCAATGTTTTTTAGTTATTATATACACAATTCTATTGAATTAGCCGCATTTAACAATTATTTTCAGAATTCAACTTCTGTTTTAAACCCCCACTATAAGTTTGCAACTATATTATCCGTGCATCTCAAAAACTTAATTTATAAAACATATGAGAAAACAAATTTACATTTTTTAAGCAGTTTTGTCTGAAAAATTGAAAAACAACGGAACTTTCCACCTTGTATTTACAAGAAATTTTGAACGTGCTATCCTCCCACTATCGACAACGTCGAAAATATGAAATGACAACAGCAGCACAGACATGCAGAAAGAGGAATCATTATGAATTTAGAAAAAATGAGAATGGAATCAGATTCAATTGGAGAAATGGAGGTCCCTGTAGATGCATACTACGGTGTCCAGTCCCTGCGCGCAAAGCAGAATTTTCCGATCACAGGAAACAAGTTACATCCACTTTTCATTCAGAACCTGGCAAAAATAAAAAAAGCCGCCGCACTGACCAACCGGAGTGCTCTCAGACTTCCTGTTACCAAAGCATCCGCCATCATCAAAGCCTGCGATGAAATTGTAGAAGGCAAATTTCGTGACGAATTTATTGTTGATGCAATTCAGGGCGGTGCCGGAACCAGTGCAAATATGAATATAAATGAAGTGATCGCAAATCGTGCCGAAGAAATTCTCGGTGGGAAAAAGGGCGCATATCTGCTGGTCCACCCTAACGATCATGTCAATATGGCTCAGTCAACCAATGATGTGATTCCGACAGCAGGAAAGCTGACTGTTCTCGATCTGTTAAAGCCTCTCACAAAGGAACTTGACCGGCTTGCCGTCTGCCTCACAGAAAAGAGCGAAGAATTTGATGATGTTCTGAAAATGGGAAGAACACAGCTGCAGGATGCCGTTCCGATGCGTCTTGGTCAGACATTTCACAGCTATTCCTCTATGGTACGACGGGATGTAGAACGTATCCGCAGCATCTCTCATGAAATGTATACCGTAAATCTTGGCGGAACTGCGATTGGAAGTGCCATCAACGTCTCTGAAATCTACCTTCATAACATTGTCCCGAAACTCAAAAAAGTAACCGGCTATCCTCTGAAACAGGCAGATGATCTGTTTGATGCCACAGAGAATCTGGACGGATTCGTTGCCATATCCGGTGCCGTAAAGACCTGTGCCATAGATCTCTCCAAAATGTGCAACGATCTCCGGCTTCTCTCTTCCGGTCCAAAAACAGGACTTGGCGAGATCAACCTTCCTGCACGTCAGAATGGCTCCTCCATCATGCCCGGAAAGGTCAATCCGGTCATTCCGGAGGTCGTCACACAGGTCGCTTTCCATATCGTAGGTCACGATACAACCATCACAATGGCTGCTGAAGCAGGTCAGATGGAACTCAATGCTTTTGAGCCTGTCGTATTCTATAACCTGTTCGAATCGATCAGCACCCTTCAGGAGGCTGTCTCTACTCTGATCGACAATTGCATCAGCGGAATCACGGCAAACCGCGAAAGATGCCTGTCTCTGATGGAAAGCAGTGCAGGAATTGCAACCGCCCTCTGCCCGTATCTGGGATATAAAACCTCCGCAAGAATCGCGAAAACATCTCTGAAAACCGGAAAAACTGTACGGGAGCTGGTTCTGGAAGAAAATCTGATCAAGGCAGACGAGCTGGATGAAGTTCTGGATGCTTATGCAATGACCGAGCCTGAAGTCGTACTTATAAAAAAAGCAATGTAACAAGACAATAGCCCCAGGATTTATCAACTCATTACCCGTGATAAATCTTGGGGCTTCCTTCATTTAAAATACCACCGTTTCTCCTGTTCCAAGTGCATGTACCATTTCACCAAGTTCTTTTTTCAGGATCCCGAATGCAATATTTCCGGTACAGTGACCGGTATAGATTTCCTCTACGCCAAGCTCTTTCAATTCCTGCGCAGTTTCCACAACTTCTTTCTCCGGTATGGCAAGTGTATCCATGCCCGAAAGCTTCATCATATGAAATCCGCCAACAACCGCATAGACCTTTTGCCCTCCGAGTGCCATCTGCACTTCCCGCACAATATTGACAATTCCCCCATGGGAACAGCTATTAAATATCACCAGTCCTTTTCCCGTCTCAAAAACCACACTCTGCTCATGTGCAAAATCATCTGCAATAAACTCTTCACCGATTTTCCGGTACATGTGCGCCCTGCGTCCCACCTCATCCAGGCCGCCGGTAAAATGCGGCACAACCCAGACGCCTTTTTCAACTTCACAAACTGCATTCAACGGACGGAACCGCTCTTTATAATTTTCCAGAAGATGCTGCGGAATTCCAATATATTTATCTTTTCCTTCTGTCCGGTAAAAGCAGTTCTCAGCAGACATCTCCTGCATATAGACCGCTGCTTTATCATTTCCCTCAAAAAACTCCTCAAAACCGCCACTGTGGTCATAATGTGCATGGGATAAAAACGCCGTATCTACTTCTGAAAGGTCAATCCCCAGCTCCTTTGCATTTTCTGCAAAGAGCGCTGTTGCGCCAGTATCCAGAAGGTACGTCTTCCCCTCATATTCGATATAAACCGACAGCCCATGTTCTGCACAAAGTCTGCATCTCGAACTGTTTTCTACTAATACTACCATCTTCATATGAATCAGCCTCTTTTCTATTTGTGATAGGGTTCTCCCGACATGATCCGGTATCCACGGTAAATCTGCTCCAGCAGAATTACACGCATCAGCTGGTGCGGAAATGTCATTTTTGAAAAACTAAGTGCATAATCCGATTTTTCCAGAACCGCCTTCCCGATCCCTATGGATCCACCAATCACAAAAATAATGTGACTGGTTCCCTGAATGCCAAGTTTTTCAATTTTCTCTGAAAATTCTTCGGAGGTCAGCTGCTTTCCGCCAATCTCCAGTGTAATAAGATATGCATCCTCACGGATATATTTCAAAAGGCGTTCGGCCTCTTTTTGCCGGATCATTTCCTCTGCATTTTCGCTGGCATTGTCCGGTGTCTTTTCATCCGCCACCTCAATGATCTCCAACTTGCAGTAGCGGCTCAGTCTCTTCGTATATTCCGCGATTGCATCCCGCAGATACTTTTCTTTTATTTTTCCAACCGTCAGTACGGTTATCTTCATCCTGTTCTTTCCTCTCTTTCGCTGTATCAGTCTGTACAGTTATGCCCTTTCATACATATAAAGCTCATGCAGTGCTCTTGTTGCACAGATGTATTTTGCCTGCCCGGTCATCGGATTTTCTTTCTTCGGGAACACGCCGAATACCTGATCAAATTCCAGTCCCTTTGCCATATAGAAAGTCGTTACTGTCACGCCTTTTTCAAAGGTACTGCTGTCCCGGTCAATACAGTTTACCGGAAGTCCACGGTTTGAAAGCATCCTGGTTATTGTATACGCCTCGTCCATCGTCTCCGTCAGAACTGCGGCGGTCTCATATTGATCCATTCCGGCATCTGCCTCCCGGATAAGTTCATTTAACAGTTCCTCATCCGAATCAAATGTCTTTTCGGTCACTGGTTTGCCATGACGCTCCAGATATTCCAGATCCTTTTCCCCGGTAAATTTCGCTGCATACTCTGCGATTTCAATAGTATTCCGGTAACTTTTGTTCATGATGATCTTGCGGATCGTACGTCCGAAAATCTTCGGCAGGAATGTCAGCACATCCTGCATCTGGCTGTCCAGTGTCTGCGCCCGGTCGCCAAGGATCGTCATCCTGCAGGAAAACAGCTGAGCCAGTACCACGTACTGCAAATATGAATAATCCTGCATCTCGTCGATCACCAGATGCTTGATATGCTTATGTCTGGTTCCTCCGAGCATCCGGTATTTGAGATAAAGTACCGGAAATACGTCTTCATACTGGAGTTTTCTGTTCTCATACGGAATTTTTGCCAGTGTCTCATACCCACTGTCCTCCAAAAACCAGTTATATATTTTGTAAATATCACGGGTCACATACATCCGGTTGAATTTCTCCCGTATCTCTTCTACCTCATCTTCCGGAAGATTCCGGTTATACAATGTCTCGTATTCATCCACCAGATATTCCATCACCGCATCCATTCTTGCAAGGATCGGAATATCCTGAAATTTGAAATAGAACAGATGAATCAGCTCCTCTTCGGTCTTTTCCAGAGTACGGATCTTAACCGGCCTAAAATCCATCAGCTGATCTTCCAGCACTGCCAGAAAGCCTTCCATCTCTCCGACAAATCCGGCAGACTGCTTCTTCAGATAGCTCTCCCGGATTCCCATCTCCGGAAAATGGATCAGCTTCTCCAGATAATCATAACGGTCCTCGCAGTCCGATACGATTCCTTTCAATTCTCTGTACGCAAACAGATCAAAACTCATCTCCTGGATATTTTCTTCTCCAAGCTCTGGCAGAATGTGGGAAATATAGTCCGCAAATACGCTGTTCGGTGAAAGGATCAGGATATCCGATGCTTTTAAATTTTTCCTGTCGTGATACAAAAGATATGCAATCCGGTGCAGTGCAACGGAGGTTTTTCCACTTCCTGCGGCTCCCTGAATGACCAGAACTTTGTCCTTTACATTCCGAATGATCTCATTCTGTTCTTTCTGGATAGTACGGACGATATTCTTCAGTTGTACATCCCCGTTACTTCCAAGCTCCTGTTTCAGGATCTCATCATCAATCTTGGTGTCACTTTCAAATGCATAAACCATCTTCCCGTTCTTGATCTTATACTGCCATTTGGAAGTAATCTCCCCTTCAATGGTTCCTCCAGGTGCTTCATAAGAAGCCTGTCCTCTGTCATAATCATAAAAAAGGCCGCTCACTGGTGCCCTCCAGTCGTAGATCAGTGGCGTCATTCCTGCCTTAGGCGCAAAATTGCCGATTCCGATGTAAAAACTTTCGCTTTCTTCTTCCCCCTCAAAGAGAAAATCCACTCTTCCGAAATATGGGGAGTCGATCATTTTCTTAAGGCGCTGTTTTTTCATCAGACGCTCATTGTTCGCATTAACTTCTCCGAGAAGTGCCTGCTGATTATCATAATTTTCATAACCATACTCATCCATTTCCGTATAGTTTTCCCAATAATAATCATGCATGCTCTCAATCTGTTTTTCTCCTTCAAGAAACGATGCGTTGATCTCGGTAATGCGTGTCTTCAGTTTCTCTTCAACCTCTTCCAGAAACCGAATCTCACTGTTCATTGCGTCGTTGTTACTCATATTCAAACCCTCTCATGATTACATTTTCTGATGATTTGTGCAATCTCTTCCGATGTCTTTGCAATGTAATCTGCACCGGCACTTTGAAGCTCCGCAAGATCCCCGTATCCATACAGGACACCGATCACCTGGATTCCATTCTCCTTTGCACCGTAAATATCATTATTTCTGTCGCCGACCATGACTACCTGATCGTAGTTCTCCCTTTCCACGCCCAGGTTATCCAGCGCATAGCGGATCACATCTGCCTTCCGGATCAGTGATCCATCCATCGTAGCCCCGTAAATCCCTGCAAAATATTTTGCAAAGTCAAATTTGTCTGCAATCCTTTTTGCATACTCTTCCGGCTTGGATGTTGCCACTGCAAGTATATATCCTTCATTCTCCAAGGATTCCAGCGTCTCCGCAAGTCCTTCATACACCGAATTCTCAAAAATGCCTTTCACCGCATAATATTCCCGGTAATACTTTACTCCAAGCAGTGCCTCTTCCTCAGACATCCCATAATATTTCTCCATCGATTCCGTCAGCGGCGGTCCGATAAATTTCTTTAAAGTATCCCGATCTCCAACCTCCCGGTTCATTTTATTCAACGCATACTCCACCGAATTCATGATCCCCGGTCCCGATTCCGTAATCGTCCCATCCAAGTCAAATAAGATATATTTATACTTCATAATACCCCTCTTTCACAAAATAATACTTTTCCTATTGTACCATTTTTAACTCTTCTTGTCTAGGAAACCACACCTTCAGAACATTTCAAAATTAACATCAAGACTACAAACAAGCAACTGGGTTTCCACCCTTTATAACTACCAGTTTTCTCCTCCTTTGTATAATTTCTTTGCCGTTTTTACCAGCACTGTAGAACGACCACTTTGAAAAAAATAATCGTTCCAATTCTATTTTTGTGCAATGGAGATGAAACTCAAAAATTATGGAAGCCTTTGCTGACATAATTTTCGCCCTAAGAGGTTCATCGGAATGGTTTGCACAACTTGAATTGGAACGATTATTTTTTTCAAAGTGGTCCACACAACCTATAAAAACCGCAGTCCCACCAAAGGAAACTGCGGTCATAATTTTATTTATTTGAAAGATACTCGTCGATACCTCTTGCACCAGCTTTTCCTGCTCCCATAGCAAGGATTACTGTAGCTGCACCTGTTACGGCATCTCCACCTGCGTATACTCCTTCTTTAGAAGTCTTTCCATGTTCTTCGTCTGCAACGATACATTTCCATTTGTTAACTTCCAGTCCTTCTGTTGTAGAAGAAATCAGCGGGTTCGGTGATGTTCCGAGTGACATGATAACTGTATCAACATCGATCACGAATTCAGAACCTTCAACCGGAACAGGACGTCTTCTTCCTGATGCGTCCGGTTCACCAAGTTCCATACGAATACATTTGATTCCTTTTACCCATCCATCTTCTTCGAGGATTTCTACCGGGTTTGTCAGAAGATCGAACTGTACACCTTCTTCTTTTGCGTGATGAACTTCTTCCACACGGGCCGGAAGCTCTTCTTCGCTACGACGGTATACGATATGAACTTCTGCTCCAAGACGGAGAGCTGTTCTTGCAGCATCCATTGCTACGTTACCACCACCAACAACTGCAACTTTCTTACCAGCTGCGATCGGTGTATCATAAGAATCATCAAACGCTTTCATAAGGTTACTTCTTGTCAGGTATTCATTTGCAGAAAATACACCGTTGGCATTTTCTCCCGGGATTCCCATGAATTTTGGAAGTCCTGCTCCTGATCCGATAAATACTGCTTCGAATCCTTCGTCTTCAATCAGCATATCGATTGTAGTAGATTTACCGATTACAACGTTTGTCTCAAAGTGAACACCAAGCTCTTTTACTTTTGCGATTTCTTTTGCAACGACTTTCTGTTTTGGAAGACGGAATTCCGGAATACCATATACAAGTACTCCACCGAGTTCATGAAGTGCTTCAAATACAGTTACATCATAGCCAAGCTTTGCAAGGTCGCCTGCACAGGTAAGTCCTGCAGGACCTGAACCGATAACGGCAACTTTGTGTCCGTTCTTCTTGTCAGCTCCAACCGGTTTGATGTCATGCTCCAGAGCATAATCAGCAACGAATCTTTCCAGCTTACCGATAGAAATAGATTCTCCTTTGATACCACGGATACATTTTCCTTCGCACTGTGATTCCTGAGGACATACACGTCCACAAACAGCAGGAAGTGCAGAAGACTGTCCGATAATCTTATATGCTTCTTCGATATTGCCTTCTTTTACTTCATGAACGAATGCAGGAATATTGATTCCTACCGGGCATCCCTGAATACATTTAGCATTCTTACAGTTGATGCAACGGCTTGCTTCTTCCATTGCCTCTTCCTGATTATATCCATAACATACTTCTTCAAAATTTGTTGCACGTACCTTCGGATCCTGTTCTCTTACAGGTACTTTCTTTAATACGTCTGCCATTATTCGTCACCTCCGCAATGACCGCATCCACCGTGATGTGTGTCACCTTCTTGTAATTTCAGCATAGCTCTGCCTTCCTGAGTCTTATACATCTGCTGTCTCTTCATTGCTTCATCAAAGTTAACGAGATGTCCGTCAAATTCCGGTCCGTCTACACATGCAAATTTGATTTCATCACCTACATGGAGACGGCATGCGCCACACATACCTGTTCCGTCTACCATGATCGGGTTCATGCTGACGATAGTCGGAATTTCGAGTTTCTTTGTGAGCAGACAAACGAATTTCATCATGATCATCGGTCCGATTGCAACACAGACATCATACTTGTTACCTTCTGCAACAAGTGCTTCGATCTTTGTTGTTACCATACCTGCATGTCCGTATGTACCGTCATCTGTACATGGGTAATAATTTCCTGCAACTGCTTCCATCTCTTTTTCGAGAATCAGCATATCTTTTGTCTTAGAACCAACGATAACATCTACATCGATCCCATGTGCGTGCATCCATTTAACCTGCGGGTATACAGGGGCTGCACCAACACCGCCGGCTACAAATAAGATCTTTTTATTCTTCAGGCTCTCAATATCTTCTGAAATCAGTTCAGATGGACATCCAAGTGGTCCTGTGAAATCTCTGAAAGAGTCTCCTGCTTTTAATTGTGCCATCTTCTCAGTAGATGCTCCTACTGTCTGGAATACGATGGTAATTGTTCCTTCTTCTCTGTCATAATCGCAGATTGTCAGCGGAATTCTTTCCCCCTTGTCATCCATCTTGACAATTACGAACTGTCCTGGCTCACAGTGCTTTGCCACACGTGGTGCTTCTACATCCATAAGATAAATCTTATCAGCCAGTTTTTCAGCTTTTCTTATCTTGTACATTGCATTGCCTCCTAAAATATTTACTCTCTTTATGATAAATTATTGCAAAGTAAATAGCAAGTATTTCTTTTTAATTTGTTAAAAAATTATTTATGCCATAAATATAACTATCTTTTTTATCTATAAGTACCAATATTTCTTCTATAAATCTGCCAAAATTCTTCCGGTTACCAAATTTTTCAACCGTATTAAATCTTGTGCCGGCACGAATTTGTACCTGCTGACCGGATATAAAATGAGACAGACGGTCAGTATCGAGTCCGTCTGTCTCTGTAAGAACTATATTCTCTTTTTTAGAAATCTACTTCTGTTCCATAATATGTACAGTTGAAAAGTTTTTCCATAGCTGCCGGATCGATCGGACGTGGGTTGGATCCTGTACATGCATCACCAACTGCAAGTTCTGAAATCTTCGCAATTTTTTCTTTGAATTCTGCTTCGTCAACACCGAAATCTTTCAGTGTCTTCGGAATATTCAGCTCTACATTAAATGCATCGATCTTTGCACACAGGCTGTTGATCAGCGCTTTCTCAGATGTACCCGGAAGTCCCATTCTGCGTGCGATTTCTGCATAACGTTTTGCAGCGACTGGATCTTTTGCATTGTATTTAATTACATATGGAAGGTAAATTGCATTTGCGCATCCGTGCGGAATATGTCCGGTTGAGAATGCCGCACCTGTCTTATGTGCCATAGAATGTACGATTCCAAGAAGTGCATTGGAGAATGCCATTCCTGCAAGGCACTGTGCATAATGCATCTGCTCTCTTGCTACCATATCGCATTTGTAAGATGCCGGAAGGTAATCCAGAACCATCTCGATCGCCTGCAGTGCAAGCGGATCTGTAAATGGACAGTTCAGGGTAGATACATAAGCTTCAATCGCATGTGTCAGTGCATCCATACCTGTGTAAGCAACCTGCTTTACCGGGAGACCCATAACAAGATCCGGATCTACGATTGCAACGTCCGGTGTAATATTAAAATCGGCAAGTGGGTATTTTACTCCGGTCTGATAGTTGGTAATAACAGAGAACGCCGTTACTTCTGTCGCTGTTCCTGATGTTGACGGAATTGCAGCAAATTTTGCTTTTGTTCTCAGTTCCGGGAAGTTGAACGGAATACAGAGATCTTCAAATGTAACATCCGGATATTCGTAGAATGCCCACATTGCTTTTGCGGCATCAATCGGCGATCCGCCACCCATAGCTACGATCCAGTCTGGCTGGAACTCCTGCATAACTGCTGCACCTTTCATAACAGTCTCAACAGATGGATCTGGCTCAACTCCTTCAAAAAGCTTTACTTCCATTCCTGCTTCCTTCAGATAGTTCTCAGCTCTGTCGAGGAATCCCTGACGCTTCATGGAGCCTCCTCCAACAACCAGGATTGCTTTTTTTCCTTTCAGGTTCTTCAGTTCTTCAAGACATCCTTTTCCGTGGTAAATATCTCTTGGTAATGTAAATCTACTCATTTCAAACACTCCTTTGCCCTTAAAGTATGTTATCTTTTTGACAATTATATTGTATCTCAAATCTAAGCTTTTTGCAACATTTTACCACAAATAAATTGTACTTATTTCCATACAATTATACATTTTTAATAAACCATATTATTTCCACCCTATTCATAAAACATTTGATTTGTGATATTTTTCACATATTTTACGCAAGTTTTTCACAAATAAAAGTAATTGAAAAGAGTACGCTTTACCAGTCATGCTCTGACAAGCAGACGGCTCGGCATACTCTCTTCTTAAAATCGGATTTTAATTTGTATTCAGTTCATAATTTCTTCTTGTGACATCACTTAATCTGCCTTTTTGATCCTGCAGAACAAAACTGAAAATCGTACTTCCCTCCGGCATTACGATCGGTCCGGTATATTCCTGCGTCGCAGAATTATTCTCCGGATCCGGATCTGATCCATCTGTCGTGTAATATGCCGTATACTTATCCGGTACAACTACACTGATTGACTGGACATGGTCATACTGCCCGGTCGACGGAGTTACCGCCGGTGCATCTGCAATCGGGAACTCAACTTTATAGGTTTTACTTTCTGTCAGGCTTGGAATCCCTTTCTTATTAACAGAAATCGCCTTCACCGTCGTCTCACCTTCACCGATCTTGATCGGTTCCGCATATTTCGTACTTGAAGTTGTCGGCTCTGAACCGTCTGTCGTATAGTAGATTGCTTTTCCCTTTCCGGTCAACTCCAATGCCTGCACTTCATCATATGTCTCTGTCTCATCCAGACTAAACTTCGGTTCATCTGACACATAATCCTTCAGTGCTTCCAGAACCGTATCACTGGTACATGCATTCAGAAGCGGTGATACTTTTTCTTCCTGTTTGGTATCAATATAAAATTCTACCGCTGCACGATAAATTTCTGCATTTCCGGACTGCTTTGCAATCTCATCTGTAAAAACGTCTTCTGCCTGATCCAGATCATTCTGGGCAATATAAACCTTTGAAATCCCTGTATAAGCTTCTGCTTTCTTCGGACTTCCGGAAGCTGCTTTTTCAAATACAGTGAGTGCGTTCTCATATTCGGAAGCTGCCAGAAGCCGGTATCCTTTCTTTACTTTTCCGGTATATGAATTTTGATAAAACAGGAAAATGAGTCCTGCCAGAACAATACACCCCGCCAGCAGCATAAGCAGCATTTTCCGGCGTTTTTTTCTGGCACGCTCTTTTCTCTTTTCTGCCCGCATACGCCGCAATCTGCGTTCTTCTTCATACGCTCTTCTCGTCTGTTCCCGCGCATCTTCTCTTTGACTCACACGTCCGGTAGCCGGTCTGACATCACTGCGTCTGACCGCCGCATCTCTTCCACGCCTGGTCACAGTTTCCTGCTGGCGACGACCAACACTTCCTGAATTTCCTACACACCTGGTCTCTCCTCCAACACTTTCCCGTCTTTCATATGCCGGATTTGCTGCACCAGAATAGATGCCATCTTGCTTTTCCTGCTCACCCAGATGAAGCGACATTGTCTGTGTAATGCCTCCTTTTAGCTGAGCAGTCAGCATATCATCAAGTGGGTTATAATCAGGCACAATCTGTATTTCCCTGCCGCAGCCAGGACAGATCAGCTGATCTTCAGGCAAATCTGCTCCACAGTGCATACATTTCATTGTCTTTCGTCTCCTTCTGGTATCATACTTCATTTAGAACAATCCGGTAATTTTACCGTCTTCTACATCAATTCCATTTGCTGCAGGTACTTTCGGAAGACCTGGCATGGTCATGATCGCTCCGGTAAGAGCAACAACAAATCCTGCTCCTGCATTTACATAGACTTCACGGATATGGATATCAAAGTTCTCCGGGCGTCCAAGAAGCTTCGCATCATCGGACAGAGAATACTGATTCTTTGCCATACATACAGGGAACTTGCCAAAGCCCATTGATTCAATTCGTGCAAGCTGTTTCTTTGCAGCAGGTTCATATACAACACTCTTTGCTCCGTAAATCTCTTTGCAGATTGTCTCGATCTTCTCTGCAATTGATAACTCATCACTGTAAATCGGATGATAATGGCTTTCTTTTGTCTCCAGAGTCTGTAATACCTTCTCTGCCAGCTCTTTTCCGCCGTCTCCGCCTTTACCCCATACTTCTGCAAGGGCAAATTCACAGCCTCTGTCTTCGCAGAACTTACGGATAAATTCGTATTCTGCTTCCGTATCACTGACAAATGAATTCAGGGTAACCACAACCGGAACTCCGAATTTCTGCAGGTTCTCAATATGCTTTTCAAGATTTACAATTCCCTTTGCAAGAGCATCCAGGTTCTCTTTGTTCAGTTCGTCTTTCGGCACGCCACCATTGTATTTTAATGCACGTACCGTTGCAACCAGAACTACTGCATCCGGTTTCAGTCCCGCCATACGGCACTTGATATCCATAAACTTCTCTGCACCCAGATCTGCACCAAATCCCGCTTCTGTGATCGTGATATCACTCAGCTTAAGTGCCATCTTGGTTGCACGTACACTGTTGCAGCCATGTGCAATATTTGCGAATGGGCCGCCATGTACCAGTGCCGGTGTATGCTCCAGAGTCTGGATAATATTCGGTTTGATCGCATCCTTTAACAGTGCTGTCATTGCACCGGTTGCCTGAAGCTGGTCAGCTGTAACCGGTTCTCCGGAAAATGTATAGGCAACAATGATTCTGCCAAGACGTTTTTTCAGATCTTCCAGATCGTCTGCCAGACATAAAATTGCCATGATTTCGGACGCAACCGTGATCACAAAATGATCCTCTCTTACCATTCCGTCCATTTTATTTCCAAGACCGACTACTACATTACGCAGTACACGGTCATTCATATCTACACACCGTTTCCATACAACCTGTCTCGGATCGATCCCAAGAGCATTTCCCTGCTGGATATGGTTGTCAAGAAGAGCTGCAAGCAGGTTATTTGCTGATGTGATCGCATGAAAATCTCCGGTAAAATGAAGATTCAGATCTTCCATCGGTACAACCTGTGCATAACCGCCTCCGGCAGCACCGCCTTTAATTCCAAAGCAAGGTCCGAGCGATGGCTCGCGCAGAGCGATCAGGGCTTTTTTACCGAGCTTTGCCATTGCCTCTCCAAGTCCGACGGTAATCGTCGTCTTCCCCTCTCCCGCCGGAGTCGGATTGATTGCAGTGACAAGTACCAGCTTTCCATTCGGTCTGTCTTTTACTCTTTCCATCAGTTCATCTGATAATTTTGCCTTATACTTGCCGTAAAACTCAAGGTCTTCCTCTTCAATTCCAATCTTTGCTGCAACCTCGCGAATATGGAGCATCTCTGCCTCCTGTGCAATCTGAATGTCTGTCTTCATAATCATATCCTCCCTTTTTTCTTATGCGTTTCTTAAACTGATTCTTCTATGTATTGTTCAAACTGTTCCATAGACATCAGTACTTTTCTTGGTTTGGTACCTTCTTCTTCTCCTACGACTCCCGCCTCGGCAAGCTGATCCATAATCCGCGCCGCACGGTTAAACCCGATCTTAAACACCCGTTGGAGCATTCCGATCGATGCTTTGTCTTTTTCAATGATAAACTTTCCTGCATCTACAAAGTAGACATCTTTGTCGTCCCCGGAAGATGCTCCTCCCGCAGATACATTCTGATTACTGTTCACCTGCTTCTGGACCTCTTCACTGTATGCTGTGCCTCCGCCGTTCTCTTTCAGGAAATCAACCACTGCCTGGACTTCTTTATCAGAAACAAAAGCCCCCTGAACACGTACCGGCTTCTGATAGCCAGCCGGATAGAACAACATATCGCCTTTTCCAAGCAGCTTCTCCGCGCCATTCATATCAATGATGGTACGGGAATCCACACCGGATGATACAGAAAATGCTATTCTTGATGGCATATTCGCCTTGATCAGACCGGTAATGACATTAACCGATGGTCTCTGCGTTGCAAGAACCAGATGAAGTCCTGCCGCACGCGCAAGCTGTGCCAGACGGCAGATCGCCTCTTCCACTTCTCCGGGTGCAACCATCATCAGGTCTGCAAGTTCGTCTACGATGATCACAATCTGTGGAAGTTTCTGTGCTTTATCCGGATCATCAATATCTTTAATGTTCTCGACTTTATCATTGTAACCTTTCAGATCACGGACATTATACTCGGCAAAAAGCTGATAACGTCTGTTCATTTCCGCAACCGCCCAGTTCAAAGCTCCTGCTGCCTTCTTCGGATCCGTTACAACCGGGATCATCAGATGTGGAATTCCATTATATACACTTAATTCCACTACCTTTGGATCTACCATAATCAGCTTTACATCCTCCGGTTTTGCTTTGTAGATAATACTCATAATGATCGTATTGATACAGACAGATTTACCGGAGCCGGTAGCTCCTGCAACAAGTAAATGCGGCATCTTTGCGATATCCGATACCACCACTTTACCTGAAATGTCACGACCTGTCGCAAATGCGATCCGCGATCTACTTTTCTTAAATTCATCTGATTCCAGAAGATCACGCAGCATAACTGCAGTATTTTCCTTATTCGGAACTTCAATGCCGACTGCTGCTTTTCCAGGGATCGGTGCCTCAATACGGATATCGGCCGCCGCCAGGTTCAGCTTGATATCATCCGCAAGTCCTACAATCTTACTGACTTTCACTCCCATCTCAGGCTGTAACTCATAGCGTGTGACAGAAGGTCCGCAGCTGATATTAGTAATCGTAACATTCACGCCGAAGGTTTGAAGTGTCTTCTGGAGCTTTGCTGCTGTCTCACGCAGATGCGCATCCGAATCTCCGGAAGTTTTACTTCCATGCTTCAACAGACTAAGCGGCGGGAAGCGGTATTCCCTGACCGGTTTCTCACTTTTTGCAATCGTATCTGCAACAGCAGCAACCTCTTTGGGGATATCTGCCTTAACTTTTGGATTTCCGGAGACCTGACTTTTTACTCCGTCTTCTGTCTGCACCGCTGATAAATTTTCTTCAGCCACATCTGTCTGCATATCTTTACCAGACTCCGGCTCTTTTTCCGTTTCCTGCATCGCTCCTTTTAAGAACTTCGGGAGCTTTTCTTTCACCGGCTCAAGAGGAACCGGTTCCGGATCCGGGATCAGCTCTGTAGCGGAGAGGGGCATCGCACGATTGATCACAACATCATCCAGCGCAATTTTCCCAGTCTGTTCCATAATGTGCTTTGCCGCCGCTTCTTCTGCACCTGCAAGCACGCTGCTCATATCTTTCCGGCTGCGTCTGGTAGCTTTCTTTTCTGTACTTTCCTTTGCTTCTTTTCCGGCTGTTTCTTCTGCTTTTCCTGCCTCGTCCTCTTTTCTTCCAACTGTCGAATTAAAGGAAACGCCACTTACCTGATAATCAACACGCATAGCTTCCCGTCTTGCCCTGCGTTCCTCAGCCTCTTCTTTACGCTTCTGCATGTCCTCTCTGGCACGGTCATACGCTTTTTCCCCGCCGATCTTCATTCCTTTTAGAATAGACTTTTCTGTGATAAGGACTACACAGATCACCATTAAAATGATCACGACAACATATGTACCCACTTTACCGATTGCCGGCACCAGCCTGACCGCAATTGCCTTTCCAACAAATCCGCCTTTTTCATCGATCAGTTCAAAGAGCACACAGCACTGAACCAGTAATACAACGCCTGCAGCAGTCTTAATATATGCGATCCTGTTTCCTTTATTGGAAACCACAAACGCGACTCCACAAAATAAAAGCAGTGGAAATACATACGCCATCCAGCCCATCATCCCCTGCTGCAGTGCTGCAATCTTTCTTCCAAATGCACCTGCAAGTCCGAAATTGCTGATCGTAAGCAGAATTCCTACCGCAAGCGTCACCCAGATCAGAATCTCCGTTGCAAGAAATGATTCTTCCTGCGGCGCAGCTTTTGATGTGGTATTCTTTCTGGTTGTTTTCGCAGATTTTGCAGACTTTGTACTCGTCTTCTTCGCAGGCTGCCGCTTTTTCGCCGTGCTCTGCTTTGCATTTTTCTTTGTTCCGGTTGTCTTTGAAGCCATCAAACTTCCCCCTTGTATTTATACTCTTTATCTTGTAATCAAATGACCGATTCCTTCTACTCTCTCCCCAGATATAGTATCCGGAATCAGTCATCAAAAGTGTATACTTGTACATGCTATTTTATTATAGCATTCTCTTCGCCTTATGTCATCTCATAATTTTTATCAGTATTTTCCATTTTTTCATCAATCATTTCATGCAATTTATTTAATGCATCTCTTATTCCGCCAACCTCATCAATGAGTCCTTCCTCCACTGCACGTTTTCCTTCCAGCATTGTCCCCACGTCTTTGACAAGCTGTGTGGAATCCAGCATCAGTTCTTCAATCCGCTCCTGTGACATTCCGGAATGCTCTGCAAGGAATCCGGTGATCCGGTCCTGCGTCTTTTCAATATTCCGCAGGCTCTGTGCCACACCGATGAACATTCCGCTTGTCCGCACCGGGTGAATGATCATCGTTCCACTTGGAACAATAAAAGAATAATCCGCAGACACAGCAAGAGGACCACCGATAGAATGACACCCTCCAAGTACCAGAGATACTGTCGGTTTGCTTAAAGATGCAATCATTTCCGCAATCGCAAGTCCCGCCTCCACATCTCCGCCCAGTGTATTTAAGAGAATCAGCACACCGTCTGTCTGAACACTGTTCTCAATCTGTGCCAGTTTTGGAAGCAGGTGTTCATACTTGGTTGCCTTTGTACTGCCGGAAACCGCCTCATGTCCTTCTACTTCGCCGATGATCGTGAGCAGCTCGATCTGATGATTCCGACGTCGGTCAAGCGGAAGCATTCCCATTTCTTTAACATGTTCATCTTCTTCCTTTGTATTTTCCGGCTCTGCCTCTCTGACTGCCTTTTCTTTATTTTCCATATTTTCTACGTTCTGTTCCCTGCTCTTTTTCTTGCGTATCTGATATTCTTTTACATCCGTTTCTTCCTGTATTTTCATTGCCGCATTCCTCCGTTCTTTTTAGCTTAGTATGGACAATGCTTATAAAAATATGCAGGATTTCCAATGCAGGAATGAATAACAGGTTCCTGTACCGACACAAATCTGTACCTGATTCACTGTATATGCAAAAGAGAATGTGACTCGGCACATTCTCTTTGATTTAATCATTATGAAAATAAATATTTCCTGCGCAGGCTATATACCATATCTGTATAAATCTTGCGGCATGCCTCCAGATTATCGGATTCGATCATGGAAACACATGGGTGAAGATAATGGTTCCAGATATCTGCATATACATCTTCTGAATTTTCCATCCGGTTGATCCGGTTTACGATTGTCGGAGCAATATCGTAATACTCGGCAACGATTTCTTCGCCGCCTTCCTGATTCACCAGATATTCATCCCTGTATCTTCTCATCAGATTCAGTTCATAACAGTTATCCGGTTTGCCAAGGCTTGCACATACAGCTGTAGTAATATAGCAGAGACGGGATTTAAAGCCTCCCTGGATCTGCTCGAATTCCGATTTACTGATCTTAAGTTCCAGATCATGATCATTCCAGCGTTCGACCATGCAGTCTACAATCTCTTCACAAGCATCCATTCTGCCATAGCGGAACATCGGGATTACATACGTAACCATGCCAAGATTATATTTCATAAGTACATTTTCTTTTTTTCTTTTTGAACTTTCCTGATCCAGTACTCTCCGCATTCTATCCGGCAGAACAGCGGCAATCTCTTCAATTTCTTCCTGTCTGTCTTCCGAATTCTCGCATTCCTGTGCAATCTCAGTAAAAAGCGGCTTATACTTCTCGTATGCATTTTTAAACGAATCCGCATAAGTCTTTTTATTGAAATCTCCGGAAATCGGAATTATCTGGTCAAACAGGTCATTCAGTCCATCCTGTATACTCTGATTCATTCAGGTTCCTCCCGGAATCAATCCTATGCTTCTTCCCAGTTATGATATACTTCCTGTACATCATCATCATCTTCAAGAAGATCAAGCGTCTTCTGAATGTTCTTGATGTCTTCTTCGTTGTCCAGAGTTACCCATGTCTGTGGTATCATTGTAACTTCTGCACTTGCCATCGGGATTCCTGCTTCTTCCAGAGCAAGACGAACCTCACTGAAATCATTCGGATCTGTAAGGATCTCAAAGCTGTCCTCTTCTTCTGAAAAATCTTCTGCTCCTGCATCCAGTGCCTGCATCATCAGATCATCTGCATCCAGTTCACATTCTTCTTTATCGACAATGATCTGTCCTTTCTGATCAAACATGAAAGATACACATCCGCTGGTTCCGATATTTCCTTTTCCCTTTGTGAAAGCGCTTCTTACATTAGAAGCAGTACGGTTACGGTTATCAGTAAGTGCATCAACGATGATTGCAGTTCCGTTCGGTCCGTATCCTTCGTATACGATGTGTTCGTAGTTGTTAGCATCTCCGTCTCCGGCTGCTTTTTTAATACTTCTGTCAATATTGTCATTTGGCATATTATTTGCTTTTGCCTTTGCAATCGCATCACGGAGTCTGCTGTTGTTAGCCGGATCAGCTCCGCCTCCTTCTTTGACTGCTACAGCGATTTCACGACCGATCTTCGTGAATACTTTTCCTTTTGCTGCGTCGTTTTTTTCTTTTTTATGCTTGATATTCGCAAATTTTGAATGTCCTGACATTACTTTTTACCTCTCTTCAGTATTTTACTATTCTCAATTGTACTATTTTATCACTTTTTTGTTCTGCTGACAAGGACTTTGCGTATTGTATTATTATCAACCGACAATACATGGAACAGATAACCTCCGAATTCCACCTGACATTCTTCATCTTCCGAAGGAATTCTGTCCAGGCAGTCGATCAGATAACCATTGATCGTATCGTAATCTTCTTCGTTGAAACTGATTCCCAGAAGTTCTTCCAGATCTTCCAGCTGTGTCATACCATCCACGATATATGTACCATCTGCCTGTTTGACGATCAGCTCTTCTTCCTCATCATACTCATCCTGGATATTTCCAACGATTTCTTCTACGATATCTTCCATCGTAACGATCCCTGATGTCTGTCCATACTCATCCAGCACGATCACCATATGGCTCTTGTCCTGCTGCATCTGTTGGAACAGTTTGTCAATCGCCTTTGTTTCCGGGATAAATCCTGCCGGCCGGATCGCATCCTTCAGATCATGCACCGGTTTTCTCCTTGCCGGACCATCCAGGTAACTCTGCATCGCATCCCGGATATGAAGAATCCCCACAATGTTGTCAATATCTTCTTCATAAACCGGGAATCTGGATTTGTTCTCCTCCAGCATAAAGGTAAGTGCTTTTTCCAGAGATTCCTCTCCGTCCAGTGCTACGATATTTTTCCGGTGCGTCATGATATCTTTTGCATCCGAATCCATATATTCAAAAATATTGGTGATCATCTTCGTCTCACGTCTTGTCAGAACACCTTTTTCATAGCCTTCCAGTACTTTTTCAATGATTTCTTCTGCAATTTTCTCTTTATCTTCATTGTCAGAAAATACATTTTTCATTTTCTGAAGTAAATTACCTTCCGTTTCCATTGCTTTCCATACTTCTCCTCTTTTATGTATGAAGCATCAGGCTGACGCACAGCGCTTCATCGACTTTTCTCATAAGCTCTTTGTCTACCCGGCACACGTAATCCTTCAGTCTCTGCTTATCGATGGTCCGGATCTGCTCCAGAAGGACAACGGAATCCTTGACGATTCTGTACCTTTTTGCATCGATTTCCACATGTGTCGGCAGCTTCGCTTTATTCATCCTTGAAGTGATCGCGGCACAGATAACGGTCGGACTGTGCCGGTTCCCGACATCATTCTGGATGACAAGAACCGGGCGCACGCCGCCCTGCTCCGAACCGACTACCGGACTTAAATCCGCATAATAAATATCTCCACGCCTGATCTGCACTTCATTCACACTCCGCTTATCAAGATACTTTCATTATTGCCAGCTTTCTCCTGCTGTATTCATATCTCTTTCGAAGTGCATCCCCGCATTTTAGAAATAATCGACCTGCTCTACAACTTTTCCGTCACGCACATATTCTCGCGGAACACGTTTATTGATATCACAGATAAATTCATAGTTAAATCTACCGCTCAGACCGGCAAGCTCATCTATTGAAAGATAAGCATCCCCGTCGTGACCGACCAGTGTTGCCCTGTCACCAAATTTCACATCCGGGATCTCGGTCACATCTACCATGAACTGATCCATACAGACTCTGCCAAGGATCGGTGCCTTCTGACCATGGATCAGGACATATCCTTTGTTGGAAAGACTCCGTGGGTATCCGTCTCCATATCCCGTCGGGATCGTGGCGATCTGCATCCTTTTCGGCGCAACAAAGGTGCCTCCGTAGCTGACTGCCGTACCCTTTTCAATCCATTTCACATAAGTCACATGCGCGATCAGCTCCATTGCCGGTCGGAGCGGAACTTCCTCCTTATTGACTTCATCTGACGGATACAGTCCATAGGTAGAAATCCCGGCTCTCTCCAGATCCATTCCAAGCTTTGGCATATCAATGATACTTGCACTGTTTGCACAGTGATAATAAGTAAATTCCATACCTTCTGCTGCAAGATGCTCTTTCATCCACAGAAAGGCACGGATCTGTTCCAGTGTTGTGGTCTTATCCGTCTCATCTGCCTTTGAAAAATGGGTAAACATTCCTTCGCAATCCGTGTAAACAAGTCTGCCGATCTTAAGGATCTCCTCTACGCTTTCTTTCGATACCGGAAAGCCAAGTCTTGACATTCCAGTATCGATCTTAATGTGCAGATATGCCTTCTTCCCCATACGGTATGCGGTCTCATCCGCAAGCTTCGCAAGCTCATAGCTGTAGGCTGTCATGCGGATCTCATGACGGATCATCTCTTCCAGCTGATCCGGGAAAATACATCCCAGGCAAAGAATCGGCTTCTGAATGCCGGCTTTTCTGAGTACAACACCTTCATCCAGAGTTGCGACCGCATAGCCCCAGACATAATCCACATCTTCCAGCATTCTTGAAATCGGTACCGCTCCATGACCATAACCATCTGTTTTGATGACCACGACCATCTTGGTTCCCTCTTCTATATTTGCATGCATCATTTCCATATTATACATCACCGCATCCAGATCGATCACCGCACGCAGTCTGCTGTATTTCTTCATTCTGTCATATCCTCCAATTCCTTAAGTGTCCTGCCGAGCATTTTCAAAAGATCACCCGCAAGCACACTGTAAGAGCCAAGTTCTTTTCTGGCATGATCTCCGCACAGGCCATGCAGATAAACGCCAAGCACAGCTGCATCATCCGGTCTCAGATGCTGTGCCATAAGTCCGGTGATCATTCCGGCAAGCACATCTCCCGATCCGGCCTTTGCCATTGCCGCATTACCGGTGGTATTGATCATAAGCCTTCCCTCCGGCGCTTTCATAAGTGTCCTGCTGTCTTTCAGTACACAGACAGCATGAACTTTTTCTGTATATTTCCGTAATAGCTCTCTTCTGTTGTCTTTTAATTCCTGTACGCTGTATCCGGTCAGTCTGGACATTTCTTTCATGTGCGGAGTAAGTACATATCCGGAAGGATTCATCCGAATCTGTCCGATCCCCCACTCACCGGTCTTTGCCAGAAGGTTCAGTCCGTCCGCATCAATAACAGCCGGTTTTTTATTATTCTCAAGCACCTTTTTCAGTAATTTCTCCGAATGCGGTCCCATGCCGAGTCCGCAGCCAATACAGAGCACATCCGCCCATTCCAGCAAATCCGGAAGTTCTTCAAAGGATTCTGTCTCATCCAGAGAATAGGTCGTCATTACCGCCTCCGGTAAAAGTTCCTGTAAGATTGCCCGGTTGCTTTCCTCCGTATAAATCCGGACAAGCCCGGCTCCCGAAAGATATGCTGCCCTGGCACTTAAATATGCTGCACCGGACATTCCTTTGCTTCCGGTAATCATCAGAACCTTTCCATAAGTCCCTTTATTAGAATCCGGTTTCCTTTGCGGCAGCATTGCCGGCACATCGGATTTTTCAAGTGCCATGCAGATTTCTTCTTCCGCAAAAAACTCCGGCCTGGTAATTCCGATCGGAGCTGTAACAAGCTTTCCTGCATACTCACATCCCGGATACAGGATCTGTCCCATCTTCTGAAACGCAAAGGTCACTGTAAGATCTGCTTTAAATGCAGTTCCAAGCACTTTCCCATCATCCGAACGGATCCCTGAAGGAGTGTCAACTGCCACCTTACAGGCAGTCATCCGGTTCATCTGATCGATCACCTCTGCATACCTGCCTTTTATTTCACGTGACAGACCAATACCGAATACGGCATCTATAATAACACTATATTCTTTCTGTGGCAAACTGTTTCCTACAGATATTCCCAGATTTTCCAGAATTTTCATCTGGATTTTTGTTTCTTCACTACGATGGTCATAATTTCCGACCAATACTACATCCGGATGATATCCTTCTTCTACGAGCATCCTTGCAATTGCGAATCCGTCACCACCGTTGTTGCCACTTCCACACACAACCAGTGCTTTCGACAAGTCTATGCCTTCTGCTTTCATCGCAGCCACACACTGAAGTGCCGCCCGTTCCATCAGGACAAGGGACGGGACCTGCATCTTCTGTATCATTCTCTGATCCGATCTTCTCATCTGATCTGCTGTCAGTATTTCTTTCATATCCGGTCTCCCATACATTTAATTTTCAAAAAGGTGCAGGAAAAAACTTTCCTGCACCTCTGCCTTCTGGTATGCTTTGACTACTTTCCTTCATGTTCTTCATTGTATCTGGTGATGTTATAAGATAATCTCATCAGACTTTCAGACAAATGAACATTCTCCACAATAATATTATCCGGCAGATTCAGATCTGTATGCGCAAAATTCCAGATAGCCTTGACTCCATTATCTACCAGGAGATTGGCAACCTCTACTGCTTTTGCCTTCGGAATCGTGAGAACCCCGATCTCAATATCGTTTTCTTTCACAAAATCCTTCAATTCATCCATCATACGGATCTCAACTCCACGGATCGTCAATCCGGCAAGCCTTGGGTTTACGTCAAACAGCCCTTTTAAAACAAATCCCCGATTTTCAAATGCTGCATAGTTCGCCAATGCCTGTCCAAGATTTCCTGCTCCAATGATAACGAATTTATGTTTCTCGTTCAGTCCAAGGATCTTACCTATCTCTGTATAAAGATACTTTACATTATAGCCATATCCCTGCTGTCCAAATCCACCGAAATTATTCAGATCCTGCCGGATCTGTGAAGCAGTCACTTTCATTCTTTTACTTAATTCATTGGATGATATCCGTTCGACTCCGCTCTCCAGTAGTTCCCCTAAATAACGATAATACCGCGGAAGTCTCCTTATTACTGCCTGAGATATTTCTCTTGATGCCACTTTCACTTCCACCTTCCTATTTTTTGACTCATTATTTTTAATTATATAAGAATCCAACGAAAAAGTCAAATTTTATAGTTGTTTTTTGTCGTATTTCAGCTATAATTATGTTACTGTGAGCAGTAACATAATTGCCACTTTAACAGGAGGATATAAAAATGATACTGGCATGTCATAATCTGTCAAAAAGTTTTGGGGATCAGGTCATCGTAAAAGACGGTTCCTTTCATATAGAAAACCATGAAAAAGCTGCCCTAGTAGGTCTTAACGGAGCCGGCAAATCCACGATCCTCAAGATGATCGTAGGACAACTTTCTCCCGATGCAGGGACGGTTGTTCTTACCAAAGGCAAAACTCTCGGCTACCTTGCACAGCATCAGGAGATGGAAAGCGGCAATACCATTTACGAAGAAGTCCGCACGGCAAAAGCTGAAATCATTGAGATGGAAAAGCAGATACGTACAATCGAGATGGAGCTTCCATCTCTTTCCGGAGATGCTCTTGAAGCACGTCTTTCCACTTATCAGAGACTGACTTCTGCATTTGAGCACGCAGACGGTTACGCCTATAAAAGTGAGCTTACCGGCGTTCTAAAAGGTCTCGGATTTACAGAAGAAGAATTTACCAAACCCGTAGATTCTTTATCCGGTGGTCAGAAGACCCGTGTATCTCTTGGCAAACTCCTTCTTACCAAGCCTGACGTCCTGCTTCTGGATGAGCCAACCAACCACCTGGATATGAACTCCATCGCATGGCTGGAAACCTATCTTCTGAATTATCCGGGTGCTGTTCTTATCGTATCCCACGACCGCTATTTCCTGAACCGTGTAGTTACAAAAGTGATTGAAGTCGAGCAGGGACAGCTTCATACTTATATGGGCAATTATTCTGATTTTGCTGTCAAAAAAGAACAGCTCAGGGAAGCCAAATTAAAAGAATACTTGAATCAGCAGCGTGAGATCAAACATCAAGAAGCCGTGATCGAAAAGCTCCGTTCATTTAACCGTGAGAAATCCATCAAGCGTGCCGAAAGCCGGGAAAAAATGCTGGATAAGATGACGCTTGTAGACAAACCGATGGAGATCAACACCGACATCCATCTGAAGCTGGAACCTTCACGTGTCAGTGGCAATGATGTACTTTCTGTCAAAGGATTAAGCAAAGCCTTTCCGCCACAGACACTTTTCACAGATATCAGTTTCGAGATCAAGCGTGGGGAACATGTAGCCATTATTGGCGACAACGGAACCGGAAAAACTACGCTTCTCAAGATTCTGAACAATGTGATCCAGGCAGACAGCGGTTCCTTTACACTGGGTGCCAATGTGGAGATTGGTTACTACGATCAGGAACACCACGTCCTTCATATGGATAAGACAATCTTTGAAGAAATTTCCGATGATTATCCGACGCTTACCAACACACAGATCCGGAACATGCTTGCGGCTTTTCTTTTTACCGGAGATGATGTTTTCAAGCTGATCGGCGATTTAAGTGGTGGTGAAAGGGGACGTGTATCTCTGGCAAAGCTGATGCTCTCCAATGCGAATTTCCTGATCCTCGATGAGCCGACCAACCATTTGGACATCACTTCCAAGGAAATTCTCGAGCGGGCTCTGAATGATTATACCGGTACGGTACTTTATGTGTCACATGACCGTTATTTCATCAACCAGACCGCCACCCGCATTCTGGAACTGACCGGCAATACCTTTGTCAATTATATCGGCAACTATGATTATTATCTGGAGAAAAAAGATCTTCTGGCCCCGGCTGTTTCCACAACTGCTTCTGAAGACGCACCGACGCAGGTTTCCGAATCCAAACTGAGCTGGCAGGAGCAGAAAGAAGAACAGGCACGTCTCCGCAAAAGACAGAACGACCTGAAGAAAACAGAAGAACGTATCGGTGTTCTTGAGACGCGCAATGGCGAAATCGATGAACTGATGATGCTGGAAGAAGTCTATACGAATTCTGTCAAATGCCAGGAACTGGCAAAAGAAAAAACAGCGAACGAATCAGAGCTCGAAGAACTCTATGAAAAATGGGAAGAACTGGCTGAATAAGCCGGTCCTTCCCATTTTTCTGTCAGGGATACGCCCTTCATGCATTCCCTGCTCTTTTTATAATCTTTCTGCAATCGCTTTGATAAATCCTTCACTGTTCAGTACATGCACCTCCGGAAGAGTTGTGATCATTGCAAGATCCTTTGTCATATAACCCTCTTCAATCGTACCGATCGTTGCTTTTTCCAGACGGTCCGCAAAATCCATCAGTTCCTGGTTTCCATCCAGTTCTCCTCTCTTGCGCAAAGCTCCTGACCATGCAAAGATCGTTGCAACAGAGTTTGTTGAAGTCTCTTCCCCTTTCAGGTGTTTGTAATAATGACGCTGTACTGTTCCATGCGCAGCTTCATATTCATAAAATCCTTCCGGTGATACCAGTACAGATGTCATCATGGCAAGTGAACCAAATGCTGAGGAAACCATATCACTCATCACGTCCCCGTCATAATTCTTACATGCCCAGATATAACCACCCTCTGACTTCATTACACGGGCTACCGCATCATCGATCAATGTGTAGAAATATTCAATTCCCGCTTCATCAAAAAGGTTCTTATACTCTGCATCAAAGATCTCCTGGAAGATATCTTTGAATGTATGGTCATATTTTTTGGAAATGGTATCTTTTGTTGCAAACCAAAGATCCTGCTTTGTATCCAGCGCATAACTAAAGCAGCTTCTTGCAAAACTTTCAATAGATGCATTGATATTGTGCATTCCCTGGATAATACCTGCTCCATCAAAATTATGGATCAGCTCTCTTGTCTCTGTTCCGTCAGGTGCTGTGTAGACCAGTTCTGCCTTTCCAGGTCCCGGAATCTTCATCTCGGTTCCTTTATATACATCCCCATAAGCATGACGGGCAATCGTGATCGGCTTCTTCCAGTTCTTTACACATGGTTCAATTCCTTTTACCACGATCGGAGCACGAAATACCGTTCCATCCAGAATCGCACGGATTGTTCCGTTCGGACTCTTCCACATCTCTTTGAGATCATATTCTTTTACCCTTGCCGCATTCGGTGTAATGGTCGCACATTTGACAGCTACTTTGTACTTCTTTGTTGCATTAGCTGAATCAACTGTAACCTGGTCATCTGTCTCATTGCGGTGTTCCAGTCCAAGATCATAATAATCTGTCTTAAGATCGATATACGGCAGAAGAAGATCATCTTTTATCATCCTCCAGAGAATTCTGGTCATCTCATCTCCGTCCATCTCAACAATCGGTGTCGTCATCTGAATTTTACTCATAGCTTCGTCTCCTTTTTGATTATTCTTCTTCGATATGCAGGTTCTCCATAACATGCATAATGTGGAGCGTTGCCAGATTGCCGGCTTTTTCCGCATCCTTTGCCTTAATGGCATTCAGGATCTCGTTATGCTCGCCAATCGACTTGATCGCACGCTCTTCTGTCTTAACGGAAGTCCTTCTTGCAAGCTGTACATATTTGTGAAAATCCGAAAGCACATGATCCAGGATCCTGCTCTGTGATGCCTCATACAGAATCTGATGGAATCTTCCATCCAGCTCTGTCAGCTGATCGGAATGTCCTTTATCCATATGATACTCGGATAAAAGAATGATCTCATCCAGTTCTTCCAGCTGCTCCTGTGTAATATGTTCTGTTGCCCAGCGGACGCATAATCCTTCCAGCATGGAACGGATCATATAAATATCATGTACATCCTTATCAGAAATACCAGTAACATAGGCTCCTTTATTCGGGATGATGTTCACCAGTCCCTCCAGCTCCAACTGTCTAAGTGCCTCTCTTACCGGTGTACGGCTAACTCCAAGTTCCTTCCCCAATGTTGCTTCTCTGAGTTCGTCATTTTCTTCGTATTTACCTTTCAGAATGTCATCTCTGATGGTCTGAAAAACCTGACTTCTCAATGAATACTCTTCCATTTTATCTCTCTCCTGAATTTCGTTAGATTGTGATCCCCTTTTCGCCACAGATTCTCTCAATCTCCCGGATTAGTTCCTCATCTGTGAGTACGGTCACACGGCCGGATTCATATTCCGCATCAACCCACTTCTTCAATTCTACAACTAAAATGGAATTCTTGTCTACCTGTTTCTCATTTTTCAGGTGATAATATGTATTTATCCAGTGTGCAATACCTGCAAGACCGGAAGTATTGGACACAGCAACCAGCGGTGGTCGGTTCAGAAACTTGCCGGTATCAAACACATTGTAGATTTCTTCGTTCTTTAACAGTCCGTCTGCATGGATTCCCGCACGGGTTACATTGAAATTCTTTCCGACAAACGGGGTACGCGGCGGGATCTGGTATCCAATCTCTTTTTCATAATATTCTGCCAGTTCAGTAATCACCGTTGTATCCATGTCATCCAGCGTTCCACGAAGCTGCGCATATTCAAAAATCATTGCTTCCAGTGGCGTATTACCGGTACGTTCACCGATTCCAAACAAGGAACAGTTCACGCCACATGCTCCATAAAGCCAGGCCGTTGTAGAATTGTTGACTGCCTTGTAAAAATCATTATGTCCATGGAATTCGATCAATTCACTCGGTACACCTGCATGTACTCTGAGTCCGTAAATGATACCCGGAATGGAACGAGGAATCACAGCCCCCGGATAGTTGACTCCGTATCCCATCGTATCACAGACACGGATCTTCACCGGAATCTGGTATTCTTCCATCAGATGCATCAGTTCCAGACAGAATGGAATGACAAATCCATAAATATCCGATCTGGTAATATCTTCCAGATGACATCTTGGACTGACACCGGTCTCCAGACATTCACGTACAACTGACAGATAATGTTCCATCGCCTCTCGTCTTGTCATCTTCAGTTTATAAAAAATATGATAATCCGAACAGCTTACCAGGATTCCGGTTTCCTTCATTCCCAGATCCTTTACCAGCTCAAAATCCTTTTTATTTGCACGGATCCAGCTTGTGATCTCCGGGAACTTATAACCTCTCTCCATACATTTATATACGGCATCCCGGTCTTTCTTGCTGTATAAGAAAAATTCACTCTGACGAATCTTCCCCTGCGGACCTCCAAGCCTGTGCATATAATCGAAAATGGTTACAATCTGATCCGTTGAATAGGGCGCTCTCGACTGCTGCCCATCCCTGAATGTCGTATCCGTGATCCAGATCTCATCCGGCATACTGTGCGGTACAATACGATCATTAAACGCAATCTTCGGAATCTCATCATAATGAAACAGGTTCCGAAACACATTCGGTGTATCCACGTCTACCAACGGGTACATATGCTCCTCAAGTTGTAATAAATTTGTATGCTTATCCAGATAAACCTTCCTGTTTTCCATAACCGTCACTCCCTGACCTGTATTTTTGTATCATTGTATACAACTATACTCTCCATGTCAACCCCATTTTCCCCATTTCGTGACTTTAGCCAGTATTTCATTTAATTAAAGTGCTAATTTGTTAAACTTTCATACAGTCTCGATTCTCTTCTCATCCATTTTCCCTAGTTTAATCCACCTATTTCTCCCACCCTAGACAAGCACCCAACTTCCTTACAGTCTCTATCCCTCTCTTCACAATGAAGCAATGTCGTCCTCTTTGCCAATACCGTTATTGACCGGGCGAGAAAAAGAATCTCTTCCAATCCTATTTTGTGCAATGGAGATGAAACTCAAAAATTATGGAAGCCTCTGCTGACATAATTTTCGCCTTCAGAGGTTCATCGGAATGGTTTGCACAACTTGGATTGGAAGAGATTCTTTTTCTCGCCCGGTCTCACAACCTTATTTTCAAAAAAAGACAGCCTCACCCCTCCATGGGATAAGACTGCCCTCTCAAATATTCTAATATAACTTCGCACTGATCAGCTTCGGTCTGAATCCGGCTGCCTCCAGTGCCGCGATGATCCGGTTCTTATGATCGGTTCCAAATGCTTCCAGTGTCACACGAAGCTCCACAGCCGCATTTCGGTTAATGCTTACAAACTGATTATGTTCCAGTTTGATCACATTTCCCTGCTCTTCTGCAATCGTCTGTGCCACTTTTACCAGTTCACCCGGTTTATCCGGAAGAAGTACCGATACAGAGAAGATACGGTCTCTCTGGATCAGTCCGTGCTGCACAACAGAAGACATGGTAATAACATCCATGTTCCCGCCGCTTAAGATAGATACTACTTTCTTACCTTTCAGATCCAGCTGTTTTAAAGCTGCAACAGAAAGAAGACCTGAGTTTTCTACTACCATTTTATGGTTTTCCACCATATCAAGGAATGCTCCGACCAGTTCATCATCTTCTACAGTCACGATCTGGTCTACATTTTCCATAACGTATGGGAGGTTCTGTTCCCCGACTTTTTTTACTGCTGTACCATCTGCAATCGTGTTGGCACTTGGAAGTGTTACGGTATGTCCTGCTTCGATTGCAGCAGTCATACTTGCTGCTTCTGCCGGTTCCACACCGATCACTTTGATCTTTGGATTCAGCATTTTCGCAAGTGTAGATACACCTGTAATCAGTCCGCCGCCCCCGATCGGTGCAAGGATATAATCAACGGTCGGGAGTTCCTGGACAATTTCCATTGCAATCGTTCCCTGTCCGGTAGCTACATCCAGATCGTCGAACGGATGTACAAAAGTATATCCGTACTCTTCAGCAAGCTCATAGGCCTTTGCACAGGCATCGTCATAGACATCTCCGTGTAAAACAACCTCGGCACCATAGCTCTTGGTACGGTTTACCTTGATCAGCGGAGTGACAGTAGGCATAACAATCGTCGCCTTACATCCAAACGCTTTTGCCGCATATGCCACACCCTGTGCATGGTTTCCCGCTGAAGCTGTGATCAGACCTTTTGCACGATCTTCCTCAGAAAGTGTGCTGATCTTGTAATAAGCTCCTCTTAATTTGTATGCACCTGTGTACTGCATATTTTCCGGTTTCAAATAAACCTTTCCCCCGGTCTGGCTACTGAGATACTCACTGTAGATAAGCTTTGTCGGACGTGTCACACGTTTTACGATCTCGCTTGCTTCTTCAAATTTTTCCAATGTCAGCATATTATTCTTCTCCTTCTTCCTTCTTTTCTTCTGTTGTAAATAATGCCTGTACAAATTCGTCGGAATCGAATTTCTGCAGATCATCGATCGTCTCACCGACACCTATATATTTAACAGGAATTCCAAGCTCTGCCTGAATTGCAACTGCAATTCCGCCTTTGGCCGTTCCATCCATCTTAGTCAGGATAATTCCTGTAATATCCGCAACATCACTGAATTCCTTTGCCTGTGAAAGTGCATTCTGTCCGGTCGTTGCATCCAGAACGACCAAGGTTTCTCTGTATGCCTCCGGATATTCTCTTTCCAGCACACGGTTAATCTTCTTCAGTTCCTCCATCAGGTTCTTTTTATTGTGAAGTCTTCCGGCTGTATCCACCAGAAGGACATCTGCCTTTCTCGCTTTCGCAGCCGCTACCGCATCATAAACGATGGCTGCCGGATCTGCACCTTCCTGTCCGCCGATAAGGTCTGCATCCGAACGATGCGCCCATTCCTTTAACTGCTCTCCCGCAGCTGCACGGAAAGTATCTGCTGCAGCAAGCACAACTTTCTTGCCCTGACCTCTCAGCTTACCGGCAAGTTTTCCGATAGTAGTCGTCTTTCCAACTCCATTTACCCCGATCACCAGAACAACAGAAGTCTGGTTTTCAAATTCATAAGCCGTCTCACCTACATCCATCTGCTCTTTGATACTGTCGATCAGGAGCTGTCTGCACTCAATCGGCTCTTTGATATGCTGTTCTTTTACTTTTTTACGAAGATCATCAAGAATCGCGTAAGTTGCTTTTACCCCCAGATCTCCCATGATCAGAACCTCTTCCAGTTCCTCATAAAAGTCCTCATCTATCTTTGAAAATCCATGAAAAATACTGTCCATTCCTGACACGATATTATCGCGCGTCTTGTTAAGTCCTGCTACCAGACGCTTAAAAAATCCCATTTTTTCCTCTGCCATCATATCCTCCTATCCACTACTTTGTAAGCTCATCTTCCAGAAGATCCACAGATACCAGCGTTGATACCCCTTTTTCCTGCATAGTGATCCCATACAGCCGGTCTGCCGCTGTCATCGTACCGCGGCGGTGTGTAATGACGATAAACTGTGTATTTTTCGTCAGCTTGTGCAAATACTGTGCAAATCTCGTGACATTAGAATCATCCAGTGCCGCCTCGATCTCATCCAGCAGGCAGAACGGGGAAGGTTTCAGATTCTGGATTGCAAACAGCAGCGAAATCGCCGTCAACGCCTTTTCTCCACCGGAGAGCTGCATCATATTCTGAAGTTTTTTACCCGGTGGCTGCGCAACGATCCGGATTCCGGCTTCCAGCACATCCTCACCATCCATCAGTTCCAGAGTTCCTTTTCCGCCACCGAACAGTTGTTTGAACACCTGATTAAACTCCTGGCTGATCTTTGCAAACTGCTCAGTAAACTGCTTGCGCATCGCCTCATCCAGCTCTTCAATGATCTTCTTGAGCGTTGCTTCTGCCTCTACCAGATCATCATGCTGGGTTTTCATAAATTCATATCGCTCGGAAAGATTTTTAAAATCTTCGATCGCATTGACGTTCACCGATCCGAGTTTCCGGATCTCCGTCTTTAATTCCTGGATCCGCCTCCGCATCTCGGCAGGATCTGTCAGACTCTCATCCCGGATTTCCAGCGCATGATTATACGTCAGCTCGTACTCTTCCCACATGTAATTGATCTGCTTTTCCAAAGCTTCCTCGTAGCCTTCTTTTTTGCTGGTCAGCCGGAAGGATTCTTTATCAAGCTCTGCCATATGGGCTGCCAGATCTTCCCGCTTTTTCAGAAATGCCTTATGCTTCTGATTCAGTTCTTCCCGCTTTTTCTGCGATTCTTCGATCTCTTTGTTGATTTCCTCGAATAATTCCTTTGAATTCTCTATCGTCTGCCGGATCTCGGTAATCTGTGCTTCCTTCTGCTCGATCTCACCGTAATTCTCTCCTTTGCTTGCATTTAAAGTGGCAAGCTCTTCCCGGAATTTTTCCATCTCTTCCCGGATACGGACAAAATTCTCCTCGATAAAATCTTTTTTCTGCTCCAATGCAGCAAAACTGAGATGAATATTTTCATTTTTGCGCACTTCTGCCGCTTCTGCCTCACGCTCTTTTTCCAGCCACTTCTGTGAGCTTTCCATCTGGCGTGTCAGCTCGTCCTCCAGCTGCTGGCTGGTCTCCAGTTCCATTTTGATCGATTCTTCATTTTCCTCGATCTCATGAACCTGTTCTTCCAGCTTCTTGCGCTCCGCATAAATTCCTTCTGAATTTTCTCTGGTCGCATTCTGACGGCTTTTTACCTGGTCCAGATTCATCTTCGCAGTATTCTGAACCACATAGTCATTCTGCAATTCCTGCTGGATTTCTTCCACCTTTGCATACAGCGCCGTCCGCTTCTCCTTTGCGACCGCAACTTCTGCTTCCGCTTTCTGAAGTTCTGTTTTCAGACGCGCAACCGTCTTTTCCAGTTCTTCGATTTCACGTCTTCTGCTGAGCAGATTACTGGAATTCTTAAATGCTCCACCGCTCATTGCTCCGCCAGGATTGATCAGATCTCCTTCCAGCGTAACGATACGCAGGGACTGACGGTACTTTCTCGCCAGACGGATCCCGGTATCAATGTTGTCTGCCACAAGGGTTCTTCCAAGAAGATGCTCTGCAAGAGATGTAAATTTATCCTCTACCGTTACCAGCTTGTCCGCCGTACCGATCACACCCGGCTCGCGAAGGGCTTCTGCCCTGGTCAATCCCTGTCCCCCACGGATCGCTGTCAATGGGAGGAAGGTTGCACGTCCATACCGGTTCTGCTTCAGATAACCAATCATTTTTTTTGCAGTCTCTTCGTCTGCGGTAACGATATTCTGGATACTGCCTCCAAGTGCGATCTCCACCGCAGTTTCATATTTTTTATCTACTTTGATCAGATCAGCCACAACTCCCAGGATTTTCGGCTCACGGCTTTTCTGCTCCATCACACGCCGGATACTGTTCCCATAACCATCGTAACGCTCCGTAAGGTTCCTCAGTGACTCCAGACGGGAGTACTCCCTGTGATAAGCATTCTGCCCGTTTCGCAGGCTTTCATTTGCCTGTCCGATCTCTTTTTGCAGTCCGGCAATCTCTGTTTCATAGTTTTTGATCTGTTCTACAGAATCCGCGATCTTCCCTGATACTGCCTTCAGTTCTTCCGTATACTGCGCGGCAAGCTCCTGCTGCCTCTGTACATCACTCTCCGCCTCTACCAGACGTTTGTAAAGCTGTGCCCGGCGTACCTTGATCTGTTCAAGCGTCGTTTCATAATGCTGCAGCTTTGCCTTCGTGGATGCACGGTTATTCAAAAGCTCACGGATATCATTCTGATTCTTTTCGATCTCCACTGTCATCTCTGCAATCCGGCTCTGCAGGGCAGTCAGCTCCTCTCCTGCCTGCTTTTGTCTCTCGGATGCTGCAGCAAGATGTCTGTCGATCTCTGCTTTTTCTTCTTCCAGTTCGGATTTCTGCCTTTCACGGTTTGCAAGCTCTGCCTGAATATCGTTTGCCCGTTTTTCATAGTGCTCATCATTCATGCGGACACTGTTGATCTGCTCTTTTAAAAGCTCGATCTGGTTTTCCAACTGCTGTTTCAGAAGTGTTGTCTCATTTCTCTGGCTTTTTGCATGCTCGATTCCGGCATCGATCTCGTCTACTTCCTGCTCGATCTTCTCATACTGTGCCTTCATATCTTCATGCTTTTTGCCGGCTTCAGTAAGTTCATCCTGCGCAATCTTCAGCTTCTCATCGTTTTCCCGGATCTGCCCCTTCAGACGTTTCATCTCCACCAGGAACATATTGATGTCATAACGCTTCAGTTCTTCTCTCTTTTTCAGATATTCCTTCGCTGTCTCCGACTGTCTCTGAAGAGGACCAAACTGCTTCTCCAGCTCTCCCAAAATATCATTGACACGGACCAGATTGCTCTGCTCTTCTTCCAGTTTGCGAAGAGATAACGCCTTACGGCGCTTAAATTTGACAATCCCGGCCGCCTCATCAAAAAGCTCTCGTCTCTCTTCCGGCTTACCGCTCAGGATCTTGTCAATCTGTCCCTGTCCGATGATCGAATATCCTTCTTTTCCGATACCCGTATCATAAAACATCTCATTGATATCCTTGAGCCTGCAGACACTGCCGTTGATCAGATATTCACTTTCCCCCGAACGGTACAGTTTTCTTGTGACTTTAACCTCTTCAAACTCCACCGGGAGTTTGTGATCTGAATTATCCAGTGTGATCGCAACCGATGCGTAGCTGAGGGGTTTCCGGTTTTCCGTACCGGAAAAAATAACATCCTGCATCGTACCTCCACGGAGTTGCTTCACCTTCTGCTCTCCGAGTACCCAGCGGACGGCATCCGCCACGTTACTTTTTCCACTTCCGTTCGGTCCGACGATTCCGGTAATCCCGTTATGAAATTCAAAGACAATCTTATTTGCAAAAGACTTAAATCCCTGTACTTCAATACTTTTTAAATACATGCCTCACCTACTGTACCTTTCCTTCTTTCAGCTTAAGGATTGCCTGATAAGCCGCTTCCTGTTCGGCAGCCTTTTTTGTCCTTCCGACACCACATCCAAAGGCTTCTCCGCCGATCACAACCTCTACACGGAAGGATTTATTATGGTCCGGTCCTTCTTCTCCTACCAGCTGGTAGACAATTCCTTTTTCCTGACCGCCCTGTACCATTTCCTGCAGGATAGTCTTGCTATCATAAAAGAGCCGTTTCCCTTCCAGGTCGTTTAAAATATATTTTAAAATAAACTCTTTCGCATTAGCAAAACCACCATCCAGATAAATCGCACCAATCAGTGCTTCCAATGCATCCGAGGTAATAGACTCTCTGAATCTTCCACCAGTCGCGTCCTCACCTTTCCCAAGAAGCAGATAACTTCCAAGGTCCAGATCCCGCGCACAAAATGCAAGTGCCTTCTCGCATACCATGCTTGCCCTTAACTTAGTCAGTTCTCCTTCCGGCATTGTCTGGTTCTCGAAAAAAAGATATTCGCTTGAAATCAGTTCCAGAACGGCATCTCCAAGGAATTCCAGACGTTCATTACAGTCTGCCTTCTTCATATGCTTTTCATTCACATAAGAGCTGTGCGTCACAGCATGTCTGAGCAAATGGCTGTCCTTGAAATTGTAGCCGATTTTTTCTTCCAGTTCCTTTACATTTCTGCTCATGATTGCCCCTCCAATTTTAAAAAAGGACATTCCCCAGAAATGGGGATGTCCCCTGTAATCATTTTCCCTAGTTAACAGCGTTCTTGATCTGTTCTACAGCATCACCTACTGTTGCGATCTTTTCTGCATCTTCATTTTCAATTTCGATATCAAATGCATCTTCAATTCCCATAATAATCTGGAAAATATCAAGCGAATCAGCTCCCAGATCATCTACAAATGTAGTGTCCATCGTAATTTCATCCGGGTTACATCCCATCACATCAACAATAATGTCTTTCAGTTTTTCAAATTCCATAATTCTTAATCCTTTCTGAGCCTATTCCTGTGCGGACTTTTCTTCCGCCTGAATACATTCTTTGATCTTTTCATTGATTCCTTCTTCTTTGAAGGTTACACACTGCAAAATTGAATTGCAGACTTCTTTTGCCTTGGAACTGCCGTGTGTCTTAACTACCAGACCGGTGAGTCCAAGCAGCGGTGCTCCACCGTACTCACTTGCGTCAAAATCCTTCATAGTCTTTTTCAGCACCGGCTTAACCAGAAGTCCACCGATCATGCTGTGGAGATTCTGCTTCATACCACCTTTGATCTTGTTTACAAGAACCGATGCTACTCCTTCGTAGAGTTTCAGGATCACGTTGCCGGTAAATGCTTCACAGACGATAACATCTGCCTGTCCGTGCGGGATTTCTCTCGCTTCAATGCTTCCGGTAAAGTTAATATCCTTACATTCTTTCAGCATAGGGAAAGTCTCCTTGACCAGGGCATTACCCTTTTCTTCCTCAGCTCCGATATTGACGATCGCAACCTTCGGATTCTTGACTCCCATAATATGTTCCATATAGATAGAACCCATCTTGGCAAACTGCACCAGATGTGAAGGCCTTGCATCTACATTCGCCCCACAGTCGATCAGAATAGAAAATCCTTTCTCTGTCGGGATCAGCGGTGCAAGCGGAGGTCTTTCCACGCCTTTGATTCGGCCTACCAGAAGCTGTCCACCGGCAAGAACCGCACCGGAACTTCCTGCTGAAACAAAAGCGTCAGCTTCTTTATTCTTCACCATCTTGAGACCTACCACAATGGATGAGTCTTTTTTTCTGCGGATCGCCATAACCGGCGGTTCTGCTGTCTCAATTACTTCCGATGTATGAACAACCGAAATCTGTTCTTTATTATATGTGTACCCGGAAAGCTCCTGATTGATGACATCTTCTTTTCCGACCAGGATCACATGGATAGAATCTGACTTCCCGACCGCCTCGACCGCACCTTTGATGATCTCATGCGGTGCGTTGTCTCCGCCCATTGCATCGACAACAACTTTTGTTATTTCTTTCATACTGTTACCTCCCAGCATTACTAAACCAATTCTACTAGACATGACCGTAAAAATCAATAATATTTAGCAGATTTAGGAAAAATAGGCAAAAGAAAAGGAGTTAAGCAATACGCCTAACTCCTGTACTATAGCCTTTTTTAATTAGTTTTCTACAGTAACGATTTCTCTCTTGTTGTAAGATCCACAAGCTTTGCAAACTCTGTGTGGCATCATAAGTTCTCCACATTTGCTGCATTTCACCAGATTCGGTGCGCTCATTTTCCAGTTTGCTCTTCTCTTGTCTCTTCTTGCTTTAGAAGATTTATTCTTTGGACAAATTGACATAGGTTACACCTCCTTAAAATTCTTGTAAAGATCGCGGATAACTGACATTCTAGGGTCAAGACTGGTGTCTTCGCAGTCGCAGCTTCCCTCATTCAAGTTCTGACCACATACACTGCAAATCCCTTTACAGTCTTCGCTACATAGAACTTTCATCGGCCACCCTACTAAAATCTCGTTATAGAGCAGCTGCTCCACATCAAGATGATATCCGTCAATGTAATTCGCTTCATCGGATTCGCCATCATCTTCTCCGTCTGCCAGAGCTGTATTCACCTGCTTTTCAAAAGAAAGCGTGAAATCTGTCGGTACATCTGTAAGACATCTGTCACACGGAATGATTACCGTAAGACTTGTCTCACAACTGATATGAAGTTTTTTCTCTCCGGCATACTCGACATGAATATGCACAGGCTGTGTCCGGCTTACCGGAAATCTGCTTCCGTTCACCTTCACTTCTTTCATCTCAGTGCCGACCACTTCGTCAATGGACTTATGCGGTTCAGATAAGACTTCGGACAGGTCAATTAACATAATTCTTTCTCCTGTTCACACCTAAACTATTATACCATGTAAATTCTATTTGTCAAGGATGATTTACAGATTTTAAGGTTTTTTCTAATTTCTTCTGTTATACAAGTGCAACTGTCTCTCTTGCGATTGCAAGTTCTTCGTTTGTCGGAACTACAAGAACTTTCACTTTGGAATCCGGTGTAGAGATTACGATCTCTTCTCCACGTTTTGCATTTGCTTCTTCGTCGATTGTAATTCCAAGGTAACCAAGGTAGCTGCATACTGCTGTTCTTACAGTACCTGCATTTTCTCCGATACCAGCTGTAAATACGATGTTATCTACACCGTTCATAGCTGCTGTGTAAGCACCAACATATTTTGCTACTCTGTAAGCAAATACGTCAAGTGCAAGTCTTGCACGTTTGTTTCCTGCATTTGCTGCTTCTTCAAGATCACGGAAGTCGCTGGATACACCTGATACACCTTCCACACCTGATTTCTTGTTCAGGACATTCATGATTCCTGCAATGTCAAGGTTTTCTTTCTTGGCAATGAATTCCATGATCGCCGGGTCAATATCTCCGGAACGTGTTCCCATTACAAGACCTTCCAGCGGAGTAAGTCCCATAGAGGTATCTACAGATTCTCCGTTGAGAACTGCGGAAATAGATGCACCGTTACCAAGGTGACATACGATTGTCTTTGTTGCGTTATATGGTTTTCCAACGATCTCAGCTACTCTCTTAGATACGAAGCTGTGGCTTGTTCCGTGGAATCCGTAACGTCTTACTTTGTATTTTTCATAATATTCGTATGGAAGTCCATACATATAAGCTTTCTCAGGCATTGTCTGATGAAAAGCAGTATCAAATACAACAACCTGTGGTGTGCCCGGCATCAGACTTTCACAAGCTTCGATTCCGATTAAGTTTGCCGGGTTATGAAGTGGTGCAAGGTCATTGCACTCTGCGATCGCAGCTTTTACTTCCGGTGTTACAACTACAGATTTTGCAAACTTTTCTCCGCCGTGAACAACACGATGTCCGACTGCTCCGATTTCGTCAAGACTCTTAACAACACCTGTATCTGTATCTGTCAGCGCGTCGATTACGAACTGGATTGCTTCTGTATGTGTAGGCATAGCCTTTTCAGATACATTCTTCTCTCCACCTGCCGGCTGATAGGTAAGTCTTCCGTCAATACCGATTCTTTCGCAAAGACCTTTTGCGAGAACCGCCTCCGATTCTGAGTTGATGAGCTGGAACTTCAGTGATGAACTTCCGCAGTTGATTACTAATACATTCATTGATGTTTCTCCCTTCTGGTACTAGAATTTTCTTTATTAGAACTCACACTCTATTCTTAATTATACTCCTTGCACACATTGTATACAAGTAATGTTATTTTTTTCACGTAATATTTTTCAGTACAATGTTACACTGTCAGATGAAAAATATGGGTTGCAATTGTAAAATATACCAGTGTTGTACCGGTATCTACCAGTGTCGTGATCAGCGGTGCCGCCATGATCGCCGGATCCAGTCCGATCTTCTTCGCTGCAAGCGGCAGGGTACAGCCAATCAGTTTTGCCATTGCCACCGTACACATCAGAGTAAGTCCTAGTGTAAAGGCAAGCAGAACCGGATTATCTGTCTTCCCCTGGTACATCAGCACGACACGGATTCCATTCACAACCGCAAGGAAAAGTCCGACAAAAAGTGCCACCCGGAGTTCTTTAAAAATAACCTTGAAAATGTCCCGGAACTGTACCTCTCCTACCGTCAGGCCACGGATGATCAGCGTCGAGCTCTGGGATCCGCAGTTACCGCCGGTTCCAGTCAGCATCGGAACAAACGTATTCAGCACCGGCATCGCCACGATCACCGGTGAAAAATGCTCCAGAACCATGCCGCTGAAAGTTGCGGAAAGCATCAGAAACAGAAGCCAGACGCTTCGGTTCTTCGCATGTTGGAATGCACTGGTTCCAAAATAGGTGTCTTCATTCGGTGTCACACCTGCCATGATACTGATATCTTCGGTTGCCTCTTCTTTTAAGACTTCCATCGCATCGTCAACCGTTACGATCCCGACCATACAAAGCTCCCTGTCCACGATCGGAATCGCCACAAGACCATACTTGCGGATGGTTGATGCTACCGTCTCCTGGTCATCCGTAGTGTGCGCATACAGAATATTGGTATCCATAATCTCTTCCATGGTACGGCTTTCGCTGCTGGTCAGCAGATCTTTGATATCCACTACACCGATCAGCTTTCGTTTCTCTGTCACATAACAGGTATAGATGGTTTCTTTGTTGATCCCGACCTGCCGGATCTTTAAAATAGCATCCGCAACTGTCATATCCGGACGAAGGGCGATGTATTCTACATTCATCACACTTCCTGCACTGTCCTCCGGATATTTGAGCAGACTGTTGATCTGTTTTCTGGTATCCTCATCCGTCATCATCAGAAGACGGTCTACCACATTTGCCGGCATCTCTTCAATCACGTCTACGGTATCATCCAGATACATCTCGTCCATGACTTCCTTCAGCTCGGAATCGGTAAGTGCACCGATCAGCACCTCACGCATATCACTGTTCATGTAGGTAAATGTCTCAGCCGCCTCTTCCTTCCCCAGCAACCGGAAAATAAGCAGCATCTGCTTTTCATCTACATTCTCCAAAAACTCAGCAATATCTACCGGATACAAATTTCCCAACTCTTCTTTTAATTCCTTGTACTCTCTCTTCTCCAGAAGATCAAGAATCTTTTCCCTGTCCATCTTGTCTCTTCCTCCTTTTCGTCCCCCCAAAAGCACAGAATATGGGATGTATTTTGCATAAAAACTCTTTTTATAGTATAATCTTTTCACAAACAATGCACAAGGAGATTTTAGTTAAAAGTATGAAAACAGTCGGTATCATTGCAGAATATAATCCATTTCACAACGGACATCAGTATCATATAGAAGAGGCACTCAGAAAAACAGATTCAGACGCAGCCGTCGTCCTTATGAGCGGTGACTTCGTCCAGCGCGGCACCCCTGCCATTGCCCCAAAACATCTGCGTGCCAAAGCTGCTATTTCGGGAGGTGCAGCCCTCGTTCTGGAGCTTCCGGTTCTTTTCGCCTGTGGAAGCGCAGAACTGTTTGCCCGGGGCGCTGTTTCCATTTTCAATAACCTTGGCTGTATCTCTTCCCTCTGCTTTGGCAGTGAATGCGGCGATATCCAGAAACTTGCGCATATCTCCCGGATTCTTTCCGAAGAACCTGAAGCATACCGTCAGATTCTGCAGGATGAACTGAGAAAAGGCAGACCATTTCCACAGGCGCGTCAGACTGCCCTCTGCGCATACTCAGGCGATTCTTCCCTTGCCCAAATTCTGTCCTCGCCAAATAATACCCTTGGGATCGAATATTTAAAGGCACTCCACTATTTGAAAAGTCCGATCGAGCCTTTTACCATATCCCGTCAGGAATCCGGTTACCACGATACCGCCCTTTGCGAAACTTTCAGTTCTGCTACCGCGATTCGGAATCAGCTCTTAAATCCAGATCCGATGCAGAATGTTTTCGAGCCGGTCACAGCCCAGCTTCCATCCGCCTCCCTGGACCTGCTGCGAAAGAATTACCGGTTCTCTCTTCCGGTTACCCAGGATGATTTTTCACTCCTTTTAAAATACCGCCTGCTTTTGGAAACTTCCACCTCCCTGACCTCTTACCTGGATGTCAGCGAGGATCTCGCCAACCGCATCATCAACCGGAGAAAAGATTTTGCCACCTGGAGTTCCTTCTGTGATCTCCTGAAAACCAGAGAACTCACCTACACCCGGATCAGCCGCGCCCTGCTGCACATCCTGCTCGGCATAAAAAAAGACACCTTCCGGCACGACCCCCCTTTCTGTTTCACAGCAGATTCCACCACAATTTCCTGCGAAGCACAAAAAGAACAGTCTGCCCTGTACGCCCGTGTCCTCGGTTTTCAAAAAAAAGATGCACAAATCCTGAAAGAAATCAAACAACATGCCAACATCCCTCTGATCACCAAACTCGCAGACACCAAAGCTCTCACCTGTGCCGCCCAGACTCTCCTGAACCTGGACATTTTCGCCTCCGACCTCTATGAATCCGTAATTACCGAGAGATTTGGCACACCATTTAAAAATGAATACCAGAAGCAGCTACAAATCATTTAAGACTTACCTTCTCGCTTCCAACTCCCCTGCCTTTTGTCAAAAGCATTATCTCTACCTTTTGGACAAACAAACCTCTCAGTGATTCAACACCTGCTTCTTTCGCCAATAAAGTCATCTGGAAGCAGGATACAAATAAATACCGGCAAATCCTTATCTTGCGCAATGGAGATGAAACTCAAAAATTATGGAAGCCTTTGCTGACATAATTTTCGCATTCAGAGGTTCATCGGAATGCCCTTGCGCAACTTGGATTTGCCGGTATTTATTTGTATCCTGCTCCCTCATCTTTATTCAAAAAGAAGAGACTCTTTGCCTCACATATGTTTGCGCAAAAAGCCTCTCCCATTCATTTAGTTCACATGAAGAATCTTCGTCAGTGTCACAGCTCTCGCCCCAGGTCCGATGTGGCATGCCACACTCAACGACAGCGGATCCATCCGGATTTCAAACTCCGGAAATGCTTCATGAAGCTCATCCAGCCATTCCTGTGCATCCTCACGGTCTCCTGTGTAAGCCGCATCCAGATACAGATCTTTTTCTCCATCACAATCTCCGAATTCAGAAGTACGAATCTCATTAATTGTCTTGATCATCGTCTTCTTCGCGCTCTTCCATCCTCTTGACTTTGCAAAAGCGTCCAGCTTCTCCCCTTTAAGACGGAGAACCGGCTTCAGGTTCAGAACCGTTCCGATCGCTGCAGCTGCCGGTGTAAGTCTGCCGCCTTTCTTCAGGTATTTTAACGTATCTACTGTAATATAGATATCACTGTCCCACTGGGTCGCTTCTAACAGTTCTTTAATTTCTGCCGCGCTCCTTCCAGCATCTGCAAGCTTTTTCGCCTCTTCCACCGATCTTCGCTGTGTAACAGAAATCCGGTGATTATTTACGACCTGTACTTTTCCATCATAGTCCTGAGAAAGCATGATTGCAGTATCACAGGAACTGCTAAGACCGGCTGACATCGGAATATGTACGATCTCATCATATTCCTCCAGCGCCTTGTCCCACATATCCATTACATCTCCAGGAGCCGGCTGGGAAGTTTTAATATCTGCATCTCCTGCCAGCTTTTCATAAAATTCCTCCTGCGTGAGCGTGATATCCTCGAAAAACAGCTCCTCATTGATATAGAATGGCATCGGAAGTACGTAAATTCCCATCTTTTTTCCTTCTGCCTGTGTAATTCCACTGTTACTATCTGTTACAATCGCAACTTTCCCCATGCTTTCTTTACCTCTTTCTAATTTTTAAAACTATGTATCGGTGCAGGAATTCTTCCCTTTCGATTCACAAATGCACTGCAGTCAAATTCATTGACCGGCATGATCGGCGCATATCCCAAAAGGCCGCCAAACTCTGCCATATCTCCAACATCCTTTCCAACTACAGGTATCACACGAACCGCCGTCGTCTTCTGATTGACCATTCCGATCGCCATCTCATCCGCAATGATCCCGGAAATCGTGGTAGCTTTCGTCTTACCCGGAATAGCGATCATATCAAGCCCTACCGAGCAGACACAAGTCATCGCCTCCAGCTTTTCTATGCAAAGTGATCCGGCATTGACTGCATCGATCATTCCTTGATCCTCACTGACCGGAATAAAAGCTCCGCTTAAACCTCCCACATAAGAAGAGGCCATAACGCCGCCCTTTTTCACCTGATCGTTCAGCATCGCAAGTGCTGCTGTTGTTCCTGGTGCACCAACTCTCTCGAGACCGATTTCTTCCAGAATCTCCGCTACCGAATCACCAACAGCCGGTGTCGGTGCCAGAGACAGGTCAATGATTCCAAATGGAATTCCAAGCCTCTTAGACGCTTCTCCTGCTACAAGCTGTCCAACCCTTGTTACCTTAAATGCCGTCTTCTTGATCGTATCACAGAGTTCCTGGAACCCTTTGCCACGGCATTTTTCAATTGCTCTTTTTACAACACCCGGTCCGCTGACACCGACATTGATCACGGCATCTCCTTCGGTAACACCTAAAAATGCCCCTGCCATAAACGGGTTATCATCCGGTGCATTACACAAAACTACAAATTTTGCACAGCCAATCGAATCCTTATCCTTTGTCATCTCTGCTGTCTCTTTTACAATCTCACCGCAAAGACGGACTGCATCCATATCAATACCAGTCTTTGTCGAACCTACATTGACCGAACTGCACACACGCTCTGTCTTTGCCATTGCCATCGGAATAGAACGGATCAGGAGTTCATCGCTTTTTGTCATTCCCTTGGATACGATTGCCGAGTATCCTCCGATAAAGTTTACTCCGACTTCCTTTGCCGCTTTATCCAGCGTCTCTGCGATCGTCACAAAATCCTCTGGTTTTTTGCAGGCTGAACCGCCGACAAGTGCAACCGGTGTAATGGAAATCCGCTTATTAACGATCGGAATTCCAAATTCACTTTCAATCTTCTCTCCTGTCGATACAAGATCCTTTGCAAGTGTTGTGATTTTTTTATATATCTTTTCATTCAGTCTGTCCAGATCTGAGTCAATACAGTCCATCAGACTGATACCAAGTGTGATTGTTCTCACATCCAGATTTTCTTCTTCGATCATCTGGTTGGTTTCTACTACTTCGTAAAAGTTAATCATAGCTCTCTCCTTACAGTCTGTGCATTTTTTCAAAAATCTCTTCTCTCTGACAATGAATATTGACACCGATCTGTAAGCCGATATCACGAAGTTCTACCGCTACGATATCCAGTTCTTTTTTTGAATTTTCCACATCTGCAACCGCCATCATATTAAAATACCCATCCACGATCGTCTGGGAGATATTCAAAATATTGATATTGGTCTCTGCCAGGTATGTACACACTTTCGCAATAATTCCGACCGAATCTTTACCGACTACTGTAATAATGCATTTCTTCATTCTGCCTGTCCTCCTGAATCCAATCCCGCATACTTTCTTTTTCTAAACCTCGATCACTGCAGACACCTGATCCCTTTTTGCAACTGCGATCGGTATCTCATCTCCCTTATACGGGTTCTGCCCCAAAGTGACCTCCAGCTTGACAGTCTCATATGCAAGTTCTTCGTAATTATTCTCCTTGCTCAAATGCCCCAGCAATACACTCTGCAAGTTATTGTGTAGTATATCACAAAGAAGCCGTCCTGACAATTCATTTGATAAATGTCCTCTGTCCCCAAGAACTCTCTGCTTCAGGTAGTACGGATAAGGACCGACTTCCAGCATATGTATATCATGGTTAGATTCCAGCAGGACCGCATTTAAATCCTTCAGGTTCTCTACCGTATATTCATCGTATTTTCCAAGATCCGTCGCTACCGCGATCTTCTTTCCATCCTGCTCAAAGCGGTAACCGCTCGGTTCATTTGCATCATGGGAAATAGCAAATGGATGCACATCAATATCTCCCAGCTTAAATCCTTTATCTACCTGGATTTCATGGTAAAGTCCTTCCGGCATTTTCCCAAGATTTTTATAATCACGGATCCCCCGAATCGTTCCCGGTGTTCCATAAATCGGAATTTCATATTTTCTGCTGAATACACCAAGTCCCTGAATATGATCTGCATGTTCATGGGTAATCAGGATTCCATCCAGCTCTTCCCCTTTTATTTCAAGTTCCTTTAAGCCTTCCTCAATTCGTTTTTTGCTGATTCCTGTATCTACAAGCAGATGCGTGTGATCGCTCCCCACATAAATACAGTTTCCGCTGCTGCCACTGGCAATACTGCATAATCTCATCTTGTTTCTTCTCCCTGTTCTTAGCCTCTTCCCAGTGCCAAGTCTATCTGTTTTTCCGTCTCTTCAAAGGTTCCACCGTTTTCGATCACAAGATCCGAAACCGCTGTAAATGTCTCTTCCGATGGCTGATTTGCAAACACTGCATACATTTTTTCATCTGAATATCCGCGCGAACTTCTCAGTCTCTCCATCCGGATCTCCTGTGGCACATGAATATACCAGATTTCATCCAGCATCTCACGATATACCGGTTCCGTAAGGAGTGCAGCTTCCAGAATAAAAAGCTCTTTTCCCTCTTCCTGCGCCTTCTGCATTTCCTCCCGGATCTTTTCATTGACCGCCGGATGCACGATTGTATTCAGCTTTTTCAGTTTCTCCGGCTGGTCAAACACAATTCTGCCAAGAATTTTCCGGTCAATCGTTCCGTCAGGATTTAATATTTCTTTTCCAAACGTCTCCACGACCTTCTGATAACATTTTTCTCCCGGAAGCTGTACCTGATGTGCCACCAGATCTGACTGACAGATCACCGCACCGCACGCTTCACTTAAATAGTCGAGTACTTTGCTCTTCCCTGAACCGATGCCTCCTGTTATTCCTATTTTTCTCATACCTGTTTCCTTCTATTTTGCCTCATACCAGTTTTTTCCACTATGCATGTCAATCTCAAGCGGAACGGAAAGATCTGCCGCATGCATCATACCTTCTTTCAGGATCTCCCTCACTTCTTCTTCCTCTTCCTTCCATGTCTCGATCAGAAGTTCATCGTGTACCTGCAGAACCAGTCTGGATTTCATGTTTCTCATGCGAAGTTCTTTGTCCACAGTGATCATTGCGATTTTCATGATATCTGCAGCCGTTCCCTGGATCGGAGAATTCATTGCCACACGTTCCCCGAATTGTCTCTGCATGAAATTGCTGGAAGACAGCTCCGGAACCGGTCTTCTTCTGCCAAACAAGGTCACAACATATCCCTGTTCTTTTGCATGAGCAACTGCATCATCCAGAAATTTCTTAATGCCCGGATAGGTTTCAAAATAACGGTCAATATATTCGGCCGCTTCTTTTCTCGTAATACTTAAGTCCTGGCTCAGTCCGAAAGAACTGATCCCATAAACAATACCAAAGTTGACTGCTTTTGCATTTCGTCTCTGCAGATCGGTCACTTCATCAAACGGAGTATGGAACACCTGAGAAGCTGTGATCCGGTGAATGTCCTTTGCCTCCCGGTATGCTTCGATCAGTGCTGCATCTCCGGAACAATGTGCCAGCACACGCAGTTCTATCTGTGAATAATCAGCATCTACAAACACATATCCCTCTTCCGGCACAAATACTTTACGGATCAGCCGTCCAAGTTCTACCCTCGCCGGGATATTCTGCAGGTTTGGCTCTGTACTGCTGATACGTCCGGTCGCTGTGACTGTCTGGTTGAATTTTCCATGGATCCGGTGATCATCTTCATGAATAAACACGGCAAGCCCATCTGCATAAGTCGATTTCAACTTGGCAAGCTGACGATATTCCAGGATTTTTGCCACGATCGGATAATCCGGTGCCAGCTTATCCAGTACATCTGCTGCCGTCGAATATCCCGTTTTCGTCTTCTTTCCATTCGGAAGGGACAGATGTTCAAAAAGAACCACGCCCAGCTGCTTTGGCGAATTGATATTGAATTCTTCCCCGGCAAGCTCATAGATTTCCTTTTCCAGCTGTACGATTTTTCCGCCAAGCTGTTCTCCATAGCTTTTCAGTTCTTCGGCTTCTACACGCACCCCGTTTTGCTCCATGTGGAACAGGGTAAATACAAGCGGCATCTCTATTTCTGTAAAAAGCTTCCACATTTCCTTTTTTTTCAGCTTTTCTTCCAAAACTTCCGATGACGCAAATGCTGCATAGGCTTCATAACAGACCATTTTTTCCAGTTCTGTCTTCGGATCGATCATCAATCCAAGATGCTCCTGCGCCACATCTTCAAATCCATAATCATTTTTCAACGGATTCAGGAGATAAGCTGCTACAATACTGTCAAAGCACTTCTCCTCTGCCGCTCCTTCTAACCCTTTCAGATAAGGCAGGGATGACTTCAGATCAAACACCGCAAATCGTCCGGCATGCTTTGCCACATGTACAAGTGCCTCCAGAAGTTCAGCCATGCTGTATCCGTTTTCCGCCGGAATGCAGTAGATTTTCTCTTTCCCAAACGAAATTCCAATTCCACCTATCTCAGCACTTCCCGCAAACAGCGGAAGTACATTTCTGGTGTCTTTGTATAGAACGGCTCCCACTGTCTGCGCTTTTTCCGCCTCCGCAAAGATTTTCTGAATTTCTTCTTTTCCCACAGCGATCACAAATGCATCTTCAATCGAATTCTCACTCTGCACATCAAAACGGGTCAGCAGATTCTTGAACTGCAGTCTCTGGAAATAGACATAAGCTTCCTCTGTATAAAGATTTCCAAGCTTCGCCTCTTCCAGTTCATAAGCAAAATCTGCGTCTACATTGATTGTCGCCAGCACCTTACTCATTTGTGCCTGTTCCCAGTATTCCACCAGATTTTTCGATGCTCTCGGCGGCTTCAGTTCGGATGCGTGCTTGTAGGCATTTTCAATAGATCCGTATTCTACAATAATCTTGGTCGCCGTCTTTTCTCCGACTCCCGGCACCCCTGGGATATTATCCGAAGTATCTCCCATCAATGCTTTCACATCAATAAATTCTGTCGGTGTCACCTGGTATTTTTCTTTTACGTCCGTTGCATAATAATTCTCAATCTCAGTTCCGGTCCGTTTTGTCTTCGGAATCCGAATCTCAACATGGTCTGTAGCAAGCTGGAGAAGATCTCTGTCTCCGGAAATAATGACCACTTCCATCCCCATCTGCTCGCATCTTTTGGACAACGTTCCAAGAAGGTCATCTGCCTCCAGCCCTTCCTGCTCGATCGTCCGGATTCCCATAGCATGCAGAACTTCCTTCATCAACGGTACCTGCTGTCTGAGTTCTTCTGCCATCGGCTTTCTCGTCCCCTTATACGCCTCAAACATCTTATGGCGGAAAGTCGGCGCATGCACATCAAATGCAACGGTCAGATACTCCGGCTTTTCCTCCTCCAGGATCTTGAACATAATATTTAAGAATCCATATACTGCATTCGTATGGAGTCCTTCCGCATTTGTCAGATCCGGAAGTCCAAAAAACGCCCTGTTCAGAATACTGTGTCCGTCTATCAATACGATTTTGCTCATAATCAACTGCCTCTCTGTAAGTCCATTTACTTACTTCTATCTTTTCTATCTGTTCGTTCAACTATACAACGTCTCATTATGACATTTTTTTACTATATTTTCAATATCCCTAAATAAATCCATTTACAAAGATTACATGAACAGGATTGTACTTAATTGCAAAGTTAAATTCCACCCCTCTATGGAATTTAATCCTGCAAAACGT